>Ga0214545_1000675_pt1 | contig 57310 bp, 24 predicted proteins | sample CNSS4metaG_FD_160064 | JGI IMG/M metagenome (GOLD analysis project Ga0214545, IMG submission 160064) | Root nodule microbial communities from cowpea collected in UCLA plant growth center, Los Angeles, California, USA - CNSS4 | ecosystem: Host-associated > Plants > Roots > Nodule | place: USA... | reverse complement strand
AAATATATATATATATATATATATATATATATATATATATATATATATATATATATATATATATATATATATATATATATATTACGTAGACTGAAAGTTTTAAAATCTATTGAATATAACAGTATTTCTTAAAATTTAATTAATTTAAAAAATTATTTTAAGAATTTAAAATTATTCACACTCTACCATATTTTTTAAACTTATGTATTTCTTTTTCTATAATATTTTTTTATTCTCAATCATGATATTGTTGACTTACGGCTGGTCCAAATCATTAACTTAATTGAAGCATTTTTGTGGGGTTCAACATAATTTTTGTTTGTTTGTCGTCATAAATATTTTATTTATACACTTATCTTAGTTAGATTTTTTTTTATTATTTACATCAATAGTGTGTTTTGAATGATTTTAAATACGTCTTTATTTTAACTCATGTTAACCAGTTTTATTAATTGAGATTGTTTTGGAAGTATTTGAAATATATGCTAGAGTTTTTTTAACCAATGTTAATTAGATTTATTTTCTTAGTTGATATTTCCAATATTATTTCTCTTTGAATGTAAGATAAGCTAAGATGTTTGATATAATTTTATAAGCCAATGTTAATGTGACTTCTTTTAAGTAATTGTTGATCACATTTTTTTTATTCAAGTTTACATCGAACGGTTATCTTTTTTCTCACATAGTAATTATTTTTTCAATTGAAGTTTCTAACATTATTTAAAAGTAATTTTTATACTTAGTGGTAATTTAAATACCTATTCAAATGAAATTTAAAATTCAATAAACCTTAATTATTTTATTTAAATACAATATTTGAAAGACTAAGTAATTTAAAATATAAATAACTTAATTTATAAATATTTGATTTTAAAAATAATAAAATTTTCTATTCAAACACACTATAAAAAAATGAAAAGAAATTTAATTTCGGAATATAAGATAGAGTAACTTTCCAATCTAATCACATTTGAGTATGGAAGAAACAATTAGTCGTTGCATTGTAGATAAACGGTGGTCTTAATTTGACGAAAGTTTGAAAGAATTTTTATTTAAGAGAATATTCTGTTGAACAAGAATTAAGATAATATATTTATTTTCAGCATTGTAATGTTATTATATGTAAACCTTTGCAATTTGTACTATTGAGAGTAGATAACACAAGTATAGACTAGGATATATATATATATATATATATATATATATATACCTAAGATTTTAATAAGATTTTATAAGATTTTAATAACATTTTAATAACTAATGTACGCAGTGGTGTTATCATACACTCTGTACAATGAGTTATTTAAAAATAATCATTTTATTTCCTCTTTTTAATAACAAAATAGAACAATATTTTATTATTTTTCGTAAAAGTAATGCAGTGTGTGTTTGGTTTCGGTCAATTATCCTCTTTTAATATAAAATTATGATTTTCTATTGGATATAAAATTATGTTGAAGAAAAAAAACTATTAAAATTAATTTTTACTTTTTTAGGATTCATACTTAAATCGTCCAAGTAAAAGGTATATACACTTATAATGAAGTTATATTTTAAATAAACAACATCAATTATAATATATGAAATTGACGGTAGATTAAGCTTGTAAAGTTAAAAAGTATACTATAAAAATATAATATTTGAAACGAATACATGATATTAAAATCGAATGAAAATTATATTACAACTCCTATTTTTTTATTTATCCTTACTGATGTGGCTTAGTTAAACAATTAATTCTTTTTAAAAAAATAGTAAAACATTAATCTATGACTCGTAATAAACCATGTTAGAAAATAAAATAAAAATGAAATTTAAAAGTTTTGGGAATTATAATATCACGGTTTAAAACTAAATTCAAAACGTACGATGAGATGCAATTTCTCAAATATAATCGATTAGAAGTCTTTTAAAAGTACAGAGTTAGCAGTAGGACAAAGATAAGTTATAATTATACCTAAATAAGATTCCATGTCTTGCACGTGAGGCAATGGTGGTTCCATGTTTATATGTTCATAAATATGTTGGCTTCTAATTCTAAATGATGGATACAGGTCGCAAAAAAAAAAACACCTAATTATTTCAAATTCGTTTTGATATGCCTAATTCTGGAGAGTTCTGGTGGAGAAGATGATGCGAATTGAGACAGTTTTCTTAATTATAAAAAATATTATACTCTACCATCTCTGTCTATATTAAATGAATCCACTTTTTTTTTTTCAATTAATATTGTTATTAACCTCAAACTATCCATGATTCTTCTTCACATTTTCAAAACCAACCAACTGTTTTACCAGATACTTCTTCATCCTTCTTCAACAAACTAACCATTCTCCACCTTAGTTTATCTTTTCTCTTCTTTTTACACATTAATTAATATTTCTTATAAAAACCAGTCAAGATAAACGTAACCAGTATCTTTATTCTCTTTTAAAATAAAAGAACCAGCGTAATGAGTAGTGAATTACTGTATAACATAAATATTTATTAAGCTTAAACCAAATTCAATTTGAGTGTAAAGGTGAAGCCAAACATTAGGATCGTTATGATTAGTAAAACACCCTCTATCTGTATACTTAAAGTACTCATAAATTCCTTGATCCTAAACGACTTACATAATATATTTATAATTATTGATTAAAAGAAAAACAGTTAATCCGCACCCAAAAAATGTTAAGGTCAAAATAATAATTTTTCGAATGACCATTTTTAAAAGCATTAACTTTCTATTCAATAACTTCGAATGCACTTTTTAAGAAGTCAAATCCTAGTGATTAAAATCATATGAAATGAAATAAGTTTTCATACATGAAAATTCACATTCATATAATTTATTAAAATATTAAATAATATATATTTTTTATCAATAATTGCAACTCATATTTCCAGTTCCCGAAGAGTCCACAACATTACCGAGTGAGCATCTCCACTCCACTGTTATGACTTTTTATTTTCTTGTTCGGGAAATGCGATATGCGATATTACAGATTAACAGTGATAATGACTTTAAAATGAAGCTTTTTTCATGAACTTGAGAGATGACAGTGAAGTTATCAGAAATCGATTTTTTAACATTATCACCAACAATTCTATATTGTCTTATGCACACTGCTCCATATCCTATCATCACATCGTTTTTAAAAATACATTCATTATTACATTAAAGTCCTGTAAAGTGTTGTAATTTTCTCCGATAATAAAACGACAAGGAAAATGGAATCACTTTATCAATCATAGTGACTGCAGATATTTTGTTGAGCTACAAAGAAGCCTACAGATAATAGCAAAATAAACAGAGAAAGAAAGATGGAGTATGAAACATGATGAGAAAGGTTAAACGAAACAGAATATGATTCCAGTGTCAATAGAAAAGATCTGAAATTTACAAAAATGGGAACAGTGACAGTGACAGTGACAGGAAAATGAAGAATCCTAATGGGAAGGGGTGGGAGGGGGTGGAATGGTCCTAGGGTGAGAAGAAACGAAGGGAAGGGTGCGGAGGATGAGAAAACGAACCCGTCGAGGGATAGGGGCGGAACGGAACACCTGCTCCACCACTCTCGCCAGCAACGCCGTGTACTCCTCCAGCACCTCCGCCACGATCGACACCAGTATCATCTCTTTCACTCTCTTTTCCAACAACTACTTCGGGCGGGTCGGGTTGAGTTTGTATTCGGAAACAGACACTGAGTTATGAACGAGGTTTTCAGTTTAAATAAGATGTTGGAAAAGGAAAAAAAAAAAAAAAGTAAGGTGACCTGGGTAGCCGGTAGTATTGGAGAGTGTGGTTAGAATGGGATAATAACAGCGGCGCAGCCACTCCTCCAAATTGGACGAGTGGTAACCGGTTTCCAGTTTAGTGTTTCAGTGTGCTTTTGATTTGGTTCAATGTCTCAATCTTATCTTCTCACACTCCCTTTAACATTTTATATTCCTATCCAGTTTTCATAAAAAAATAAATTAAAATAAAATAACTGATCGTGATACGATGATGTCTTCCCCGTCTCTTGTGCCACGTTACAACCTAAAAATCTTTCGATCATGAATCCATTATGTGAAAAATATCCTACCCCTGAGTTTTTGTTTCAATTTTAATAAAATATTAGGTGTTTCTATTGATTTAGAAAGTTGTTTTTCAATTTTTAAAAAATTAAAATGATTTTCGTAGGTTGATGTACGGTGCTTCTTCTATTTTTATTTTTCTAAGAGAAGGTTATTGATATGTAATGTCTGAGGATATTCCTTACTCTAAAAAAAAATTGTATAAAACACACACTAAAATTTTAAGCGAAAGATCAAATATCTTCTACAAATAAATGTCATTTTCAGAGTTAAAATCGTGTTCGTCTCCTGGCTTTCCGAAAACATTGAATCTTTCACTCTGGTATTACAAAAAGATAAGGAAATAGGTATAAATACATATTTGGTACCCAAATTTTTTCGAAAAGTTCAATTTGGTACCCGAATTTTATGAATGTTCAATTTGGTACCCAATTTTCTAAAGAGATTCAATTCGGTCATCTCCGTTAAGTTGGAGTTAACACCGTATTCGTACAGGACACGTGTCAAGCCATGAAATTTTTATTTTTTTTTCAAAAAATTTAAAAACTGCCACGTGTCAGTTTATCATTGTGCCACGTGGTAGCTTACAATCATGACATGTGACAGTGTAATAGTTGTTTTCAATTTAGTACCTTAATTTAAATTTTTGGTTCAATTTAATACCCAAATTTTTTAAAATGATCCAATTTCGTCCTTTCCTATTTGAGACCAAATTAGTAAATAAGCTTAATTATATCTTATATAAACATGTTAAAATAATTGTTTTGAATTTATACATCAAATTACTACACCTAAATATTCAAATTATGTTATTTTTTACAAGTGTAAAAAATTTCATGTATAAAAAATTACAAAGGTTAAAATGTAAAAAATAAAATAATTTAAGTATTTAGGTGAAATGATTTGATGTATATATTAGAAAAAGTTATGGTAACATGTATATATTGGTTGTAATTAAGTTTATTTACTAATTTGGTCTCAAATGGAAGATGACGAAATTGGATGATTTTAAAAAATTGGGGTACTAAATTGAACCAAAAATTTAAATTGGGGTACTAAATTGAAAACAACTATTACACTGCCACGTGTCATGATTGTAAGCTGCCACGTAGCATAATGATAAACTGACACGTGGCAGTTTTTTAAATTTTTTGAAAAAAAATAATTTTTTTTCAAAAAAAAATAATTTTTTTGAAAAAAAATGAAAAAAAATAAAAAAATTCATGGCTTGACACGTGTCCTGTACGGACACGGTGTTAACTCCAACTTAACGGAGAGGACCAAATTGAATCTCTTTAAAAAATTGGGGTACTAAATTGAACAAATCAAAAGTTTAGGTATCAAATTGAACTTTTCGAAAAAAGTTTGGGTACCAAATGTAAGGAAATAATGATGACGTCATGAATTACTTTTTTTGGTAAGATATTTAAAATCACTTTTCAGAAATATTAAAGAATCGTATTTTAAAATAAAGTTATAATTACTATATAGTTATCTAATTTTTTAAAAATTTATTTTAGTCATTTTATTATTTGTTGATTTAATATATTTTTTTAATTATTTGAAAATGGTTAGATTGAAGTTAACATGTGTCTTACGTAACATTTCTTATTTTTTATTTAATTTTTAAAAAAAATATATATAAACTATTATGTGATAGATTATAGTCATGTCACGTGATAGGTTGTAACTGTATGTGACAATATTTGTTATTAATTTAGTTCTTTATGCAAATTTTTGGCTTAATTTAGTTTTGTATTTTTTAAAATGATCCAATTTGGTCATATTCAATTTAACAATAAATTAGTAATTAAATTTAATTGTAATTTATTTATATATGTTAAAATAATTCTTTTAAAAATTTATTCATCAAATCACTTCACCTAAATACTTAAATTATTTTGTTGTTTATTTTTTTATCTTTGTAATTTTTTACATTTATAAAAAATTAAATAACTTGAATATTTAGATGTAGTGACTTGATGTATAAATTCAAAAATATTATTTTAACATGTATATATAAGTTATAATTAAGCTTATGGACTAATTTGATCTTAAATTGGAAAGATAACGAAATTGAATCATCTTAAAAAATAAGTTCAAAAGAGCAAAAATAAGAGATCTTTTTTCTTTTTAGATACAAAAGAAAACAAGCGAGAATTAAAGACGAGAACAATTTGTGAGAAACTCAATATATAATGAAAAAAAAAATCTTGATAAATCTTTTTATTCTTTATTATGTTTGATTTTATATTTTATTATTTATTAACATTAATTATTATGTTTATAAAAAAAATATTTGATTTAATATCTATAATAAAAAATCAAAAATACTTAATATCTATTTACATATTTTTTTAAATTTATTTAATAATTTTATTAGAAACTAAAAGACTTATAACAACGAACCACTTACATAAATTACATTTCTTTTCAAATTACGTGATTATAGAATGGAAAGACCCGAGTTTCCAATTTCTTCTATAAAAAATTTATATAAATAAAAATTTATTTTTAAATTTTACTAAATGTAATGTATTTGGTCCCTTTAAACTTATATATATCTAAAAGAAAATTTTGGTATCTCATAATACTTGTTAAAAATATGCTTCTCTCTCCTCTCTCTAAATACTTAAACCAATATTTATTATTTTTTGTTATATCTGATCTTTTATAATTATGAATTTAATGTTTATGTATCGACAATGTACACTCTCAACAGATTAGAAAAAAACTATTATTTAAAAAAAAATTAAAAAGTAAATGATTTACATCACACACAATTATTTTGGTTGGATATCGTTTTACATTAATAGTATGTTATATATGTTATATATTTTTTATATTTATTAATTAACTTTATATTTATCCATCTTAATATCTACTATAGTTTGATTTTTTTCCCTATATTATTTTGGTGATTAATGTTCATAAAATATCATTAATTTTTACGACCGTATATTAGATAACAATTAAGAATACTGTTATTTTGCATAATCTAAATAAAAAAAATATAAACACAATAAATAACTTTGCTGAATAAAAATTTTAAATGAAAAAAGTATTTGAAGTTCTTAAAATTTTAAATTTTTAAAAATTTCAAAAACAACATTGAAGTACACACCTGTTTGAATTAGAGGGAGAATGATAAATGAAAGAAAAGAATTTGTATTGAAAGAAAGAAAAACGAAATTTAAAAGATGCTAGTTGATTTAATTAATATAATAAAATAATTTAATATAATAGTGATCTTTAAAAGTATAAACTAAACTAAAAAAATAATTATTCTCGATCTTAAACTGTGATTTCTGCAAGAATTTTAGTGTTATTCAGATCCTAGAGGGTATGGTCCAGTTTTCTTCTTTTAGTTCATGGTGATGGCAGGGTGCAGAAGATTTCGAAAACCAAAAAGTTGGGTATGTACAAAATAGGAAAATATAAGCTAACAAAGTTTTTTTTTATAAATTTTTACGAACTATCAATTTGGGTAAAAAGTATATTTTTGAGAAAATTGACAAATTTTCTCTAAATAAAATTAAAATAGATTATTTTTTTTATTTTTAACTAAAATAAAATGATAAAGTAATATTTTTTTTACCCGATTAGTAGTTTGTAAAAGTTTATAAGAAAAAACTTTGTTAGCATATCATTTTCCTACGTAATAAGTTTCCATGCAGGAGCAATGATTCTTTTCCTTGGAAATGGTAAGGACAGAGGCATGGCAAGCAAGTATAACAAGTTAACCCATTGCCAAGCAATTCCCATTCTTTCTTTATTTTTTTTTCTGCTCATTCAAGTCATTCCACACACTTTAAGTTATTCGCACAAGAACTTAACTATAACTCTTTCACCTCTTGTAATATAAATAAATCATGTTTTCAACTCTCACACACACTTCTGTTGTTAAGCCAGCCATGCCTTCAGAATCAGCCCAATCTCCTCCTGCTCAAGGCGACAAACACAAAAGTTTGGACACTGAGATCAGAAAAATGGTGTCTGCAATCACTCATCGTGTCACTGATCTTAACAATTCAGGTTCCACCCACCATTTGGAGAAGGAGAATGAAAATGACACCAGGATCGTTACCCTTGCAGGAACCAACGATGGAGCAACACTGCGAAGTGAATTGGATGAAAAATCAGGCAAAAGTAGTGTTGGTGAGTCTGAAGCATTGACCACCTTTATCAACAGCAACTTCCAAGCCGTCAACAACTCCATCATGTATGGCGGTAGCTACCATGCCAATGACCCTGGTGTGCATTTCGATATCTCAGATTTCATGGATCGACCTCAACCTCTTCAAAGCCACCACCACAAGGTTGAGAAGCCTGCTGAGAAGAAGGGAAAGAAGAAAGATAAAGAAGCTTCCAAAAGTGACCATCAATCTCGCTTTTAATTCAAAGGAATAAACATCTTTTTCTCAATCTTAAACCTCTGCTCCATCTTTGCTTCAATAACCATGTTTTCCTGATATGTTTTTGGGATTATTTATGTTCTTTTCTTTGATAGTTAAATCGCATTTCAGATCTTTATGTATAAGTAAAACTGTGATCTTCGTGCTAATGATATATATGTAAACATGACTCATTGATGCCTTAAAGTTTCACTCTTGGTATCATTTTATTTCATGACAAATTAATCTTTTTTATTGCAAAATGGATGAGTTTAGAAACTATTTTTACCTGAATTTGGAAAACCCAGAAGCCAATTTTATTTGAAAATCCCAGCTTAACTGAATTATACATTTACTACCACAATTAATTTAATATCTTTTCAGTTAGGAAAAGAATTCCTTAGCAAGAGAGAACAAGTTGTTTCAAAATCAAATTATATATTTATTCGCACAACTCATTTTAAATTTTCTTGTGTCAGATAATCACTTGATTCCTCAAAGAGACAGCAAAGTTTGGTTAAAATCGTTCGTATAACTGTTCTAGTTTATTTAGCTACGCATTTTTGCGTGTTTAATTAATTTATGCATATATATATATATATATATATATATATATATATATATCACGAAATCTCCTTAATTTATTTCTGACTTTTATTATATTGATCTTTACTTAAAATTTACTAATGAACATTAAAATATAAGCATTATACGTTCTGTTGCAATTTCAGAACTTCTAGATATGAATTTGAATGAACATTAAGACATTGATATTGAGTTATGCAAATTCAATATTATTCCATCTCTCTATGTAAGTGATGACAATAAATATATCTACCTTAAGTGGCATAATGATAGAGTATATAAATTTACAAGCTCTGGATAGTAACTATCATCCCAATCCCATACCATAGTTGAGTCAGAGCCATGGGGAAGAATGTAAGCAACATCTACTTCTTTATATATTATTCTACTCAATCTTATCTTTTGTATTTTATTCTTCGAGTTATAAACCAATTCCCGTTTCTCTGTGTCTATAGTTTTAAATATTACATAGTTCACATTATTATTTTGTTTTTATTTAAACAAAAGGAGGAAAAGAAAGAAAATGTTGAAAAGAAGGAAGCAGAGAAGGCTATTATTTTAAAAGCACTTGTGCATTGTGAAGGTTGCTCAGACAAAATTTGCAAGTGTTTGAAAGGTTTGGCAGGTAATTTTTTTCACTGCATATCTTTATTAATAATACATGTGTTCGTGTTTGTGTTCTTGTTCGTATGTAATTAAGAAATGTGATGTTTATACCATGATTAGGAGTAAAACATGTTGAAATCGACAAAGAACAACAGAGGGTGATTGTAAAAGGTGAAGCTGTGAATAATCCTTACCAGGTTTTGGAAAGACTTCAAAAGAAATACAGCAAGAACGTTGAGTTAATTTCACCAAAACCAAAACCGGTCAACCAACAGAAAAATATTCAAGATAAAAAGGAACAGGTGTAAATTTTAAATTTTCTATTATTATTATTATTATTATTATTGTCCCTTATATTTTATTTTAAATATATTTTGTTGCAAACAGGATAAAATAAAAACTGTGGTGCTCAAGATGTATGTGCATTGCGAAGGCTGTGTACGAGATGTCAAGAACAAGATTGAGAAGATGGAAGGTAGATATTTTGTTCAGTAATAACTATAATAATTTTTTTACTGAATTAGATCAAGAGGTAATTAGTAACGTTGTTAAGATCAAAGATAACATAGGAATAGGATTGATGATATTGTAAAAATAGTGTAATATTTAATTTGACACTACGAGATATATAGGTGTTGATTCTGTGGAGGTGGACAAAGAAAACTCACTGGTAATTGTGAAGGGAACGGTGGAGGGAACAAAACTTGTTGAAGCCGTGAAGAAGAAACTAAGTAAGAATGCTGAGATTATGAAGGAAGAGATTAGAAGAGAACCCAGAAAAGAAGTGAATGATAATGAAAAAGGCAGAGAACCTATTATAATATATAGTTATCCTCCTCAATATGGAACCCAACATATTTATCCCAATCAAACCTTCAATGATGAAAATGTTTTTGCATGTTCAGTAATGTAATGTAACAGGACAATAATGATTTTCAATGAGGTTTTTTCTTTACAAAATTAGTTTAATTGCGATTACTTTATTCAGAATAGACCTGGAAAAAAAGTGTTCATGGACAGTTAAACAATTTATATTAAGAAAACTGTTTTTCGTTAACAAATAAAAGATGTAAAAAAACAAAGAGTCCAAGATGCTGATATCAATGTGGATTAATTAATATTAATTAGTAATTGTTGAATTACGATTTTCCAAGTACATAAATTTTACTTTATGACATGTTGTGTTGATACAGTGAATAACTACGATGAACTCACATGTAATGGAAATTATCCATGTAATGATGCATTAGTTATCTTATGCAGGTTATTGCAATAACGAGATTATTTTATAAGTTGCTTAATAGAAAAGAAATATAAAGAAAAATAATGTTGTGTGATAAAAATGTAAAAGGTTTATCGCATAAAACCAATTTTCCATCTTACAAGAGTCCGAATATAAAAGTTATCCAACAACGTCTAACGCAAAAAAGTTTATATACAAACATCCACATATTTTATCTGTAAATTCCAAGGTTTAGTTTGATCGTTGCTATTGTGTGCCAAGTTAGTGCTCCGATCACCCTTCTAAACAAAAGGTGTCAGATATGTCCTCGTTTGTAAAATATATTTGGAATAGAAAAAAAATAATTATTTTTGTAATTGGTTATATGTATAATCCATTTTTGTTACAATCCGTTTAACCAAAATTAGTTTTGGTGTGGATAAAATAGCTGAAAAACGATTTTAAACAAAAACTGGATAAAAAAAAGTAAACATTTACATTTTAAAACAACTGGAAATTTCTATAACATGAAATGTAACAAAACAATTAAAAATTTGTTAAGACAATTTTTCCCAGTTATAATCCATTCCCTCCAGAGATGTTTCTTTTTTATTAAACAGCTTACTTAAATTAGGGGGAAAAAATATGGAAAAAGAATTGAAATTTATCATTCTATGCTCTTAATATGCAACTTTAACCAGCTGAGTAATGATATCTTTTCTCGATTCTTTTAATACACTTGACGATGAAGTTGATCAATATGAAAAATGATGCCCAATTAATTTTTTTGTTCTACGAAGTTTGATAAAAGATCACTCTACTTGAGAAAATTCTGATAAAGAATATTATAAATACTCTCAATTAAGATTATTCCAACATATTCTTTTATCCCCCACGAGGATTTACAGTTCATGGAACTAAAGTAAACTTCACAACCAAAGAGACAGATTATTATATACAAAACAAGATGTATCTGACGAGAAAATAACTTAAGGTCATTATCTCAGGATGTTGCGGGTTCAGCCCCATCGTGTAGAGCGCAACAAATTGTAGCTTTATGATGTCCTTGGTAAACTTTAATATCTTCACCAGTTGACATAGACCAGAGTCTAGCAGTTGTATCAGATGAAGCTGCAACGAAAATATGTTGCTTAAATCGATCGAACTATATTCTAATATATTCGATCATTAAAATTCTAAAAGATCAGATATGTTTAATTGACTATCAAGCACAATAATTGATAAGAAAGGACTCTATTTTGCAGGCGATGGGGGAAATATTATCATTTGCAATTTTCAAAAACAGATCACTGAACAATCACCACGCAGTTAAAATAAGAAACGACTTGGACAGGCCACTCAAATGTATAGCTGACAAAAACGTTTCATCACCAACAATTTCTACTAAATGCTTCCTTTTCCTTTTTACCCTCTTTCGCATAAAAAGATGTTCTGAGAGAGCACACTTAACACACTAGTTATTATCAAATGATTACAGATCATAGAATCATAGTTTAAAGATGTGATGTGAAAAAAATATCATGGAATAACTGTAGAAAATATCAGATAACACCTCTTCTAAGTTAAACTCCTTTTCACACACACATCTGGTGGCTGAATGTAATAACAAAAGTGGAAAATTATTGTAAACTTACTCCGTACCTGTAATAAGATAGGCGCCATCTACAGAGAAGACACAGTCCCACACCCAGCGTTGATGACCTGGTCAGACAGCCTCACTTAATGAAAACGAAGTTTTGGGAAAAGTGAGAAAGCACTTGATTATCACAAGACTTTATGAATTACCTATAAGAGTTTTTTCTAGAGTAAAACCATCAACATTCCATATTTTGACAGTATGATCAGAAGATGCAGTTGCCAAGTACCTAATAGAATAACAACATTAAAGAAATATTAAAATCCTACAGAAGCTATGAGATACATCAATACTTATTGACAAAGAAATTATCAGTACTGGGATGGAACGCTGAACTAGACCCTCCTCCAGTCAAGGTTTAGAAATATAAATATAGAGAAACGCTTATACCTAGAGACAACCATCCAGTCGGCAGTTTTGGGTAACCAGCAAGGTGCAGTATTAAATGTTAACTGATTCCAATTTAAACTTGCACATTACCAGCTTAAACAAGTATAGAGATTTTAAATATTCTTAGATCACTTGCATATTGAATAAGCAAGTGCAGAGAAGCACATCTTCAACACTATGGACCATGAATATGATTTAGAACAAAAAGTAGCTTCACCGTACTTTCTTAGCTATAGAACAAAAACACACAGGAGAACTTTAATTAAAAGGGTAACAGCCTCCCGAAGCCTATAAGTTATACTCATCAACAAAGCATGCAGGTGAACATGTGCACACATGTATGTTGAAAGAGCTTACGCTCAACTTCAGTACTTAATTTTCATCAAAAAGAGAGCCAATATTTCAGTTTATCTAAACAGAACATTTGATCCATTTTGCAAATACTTTACAATTCAATTGCAGACATTAATAAGATGGTGAAGAATAAAAAATGTAAAATATAAGCATAACATTTATAACCTGTGGGGTTCACAGAATTCAGGTGATAAAAGACATTTGAGGATGTATCCCGTGTGTGCTTGTAGCTTGTGAAGAGGCTCAAAGTTTGTCATTGTCTGCAATAAACATACTATACTGGGTCAAACAAGTAAAGTTGGATCGCATGGCAATATCGTTCTGATATTTTTGTGAAGGCACAACCTGAGTTCCTCGCAACAAGCGCCACACATAACATGTCCCATGATTATTTGCTGCAACTACCAAGCTCCCATCCCACATTACCGTTAGAGAACGAACAGCTGTATCCACCTCTGGCACCTACATTTCATCCACATGTTGAAAATAGTGTTTCATCCATAGTATATATCAAAAGGCGATTGACAATTCTCCAAAAGGACATTTAGGAATTAAGAATATATACTCATAAGGAGTTGGGGAATGACATTTCTCAAAAGGGAAAAAAATATTAAAAAATCTATACACCATTTAGTTAGTTCAGAATAACCCTTGGGTGAAGCATGGAGTGTTTTTGCCAGGTGTATGCCTAGAGAGTCACTGCTTTAAAATTTTTATACAGTTCGTTCTTTGTAAATATTGTTTTGAATCTTTTTCTTGGAAATAGAATATTTTGAATCTTGTTCTACAATGATATCCATATACAACAAAAAACGTCATAAGTCGTACCAATTCACAGCTGCATGAATTTGCAGTCAAATCCCACACTCGGATATTGCCATTTTGGTCACCAGATATTAGTTCCGTCTGTTAGATCGCAAAGAAAACAAAACAGATCAATTAGAACCAACCACAAAAAGAAGAACCCAAGAGAACTACAGTCTGATGTATCTGGGTATAGCAAAATTATTATTGAAGAAACAGTATCAATGACCCCATTCTTCAACTGAAATGCAATGAAACAGAAACAAGCACTTACTATTGAAAGTATGGAAGAATCCAGATCTAAACCTCTATTACTAAACCAATGGTTATATGAACCTTAAATGATGTAAAATAAAATATGAAAAATCTAAAGCAGGGATGCTGTAACATCAATTATGTCCAAGTTACTAATCCGATTAATGCATTAGTTATTTTCATTATTACTTGTTACATCTTCTAACTCACTATACACTGTCAATGATCAATTAAGTCAGGAATAAATTGTATCGCCACCAAAAAATGGTGACACATAACCTGATTTGGATGCAGCACAACAGTGTTTACAGCTGCACGACTTTCATATTCCCTTTGACAACCTGGCGCCCTGCATTTTTGTTATATAAGAAATGATTGTAAAGAAAGATATATAAACATATCATATTACAAACATATTATATTTCATGTTATATATCTACTTCACCTCAAATCCCAGATCTTAACTGTACCATCCTCTGAACCAGAATACATCCAATTACCATCACATTGAAACCCAACTGCCATAACGTTATTGGTATGTGAATCATAGCTCATTACCTGCCACAAAATCAGGAACATAAGTTGTTTGAAACCAGAAAAGAAATGATTTGCGTGAAAGTAAGTGTAATGTTGAAAAAGACAAACCGGTTGGGGACTATTTGAGTTAACATCAAACAATCGTATGTGAGGATTACCAGCTGCAGCCAAGTAGCGTTTATCTGGAGTTATCTCCAGCCGATTTACTTGCTGTACAAATAAGATATAGCAAAATAAGTTCACGAGTTATGGAACTTAAGCATTCCAAGAAAGAAAGGACATTCTTCTTGATAAATTAGAAGCACGCAAGAACAACCATCGAACATTAGGTATACAAAGTAGCACTGAAACAGTAAACTTTTAATCACGCCATAATTTTAACACTAACGCATAAGAGGCACAACAGCAGAATATTGACTTAAAGAGGGAACAACAAAAAGTTTATGCAAGTTTAACATCGGTCTCAAATTTCATAGATGTGTCTCATCATAAAGTGTTTTGAAAAATACCAGTTATGAGATTTGATCTTATAAACCTACAAATGATACAAATTTTGAAGTACCACCAAAAAAATGACAAGAAGGAAGGAGAAGAATGAAGGCAAACCGAATCAGGATACTGAATGGTGCGGTAGCAACGGCCACTCTTGGCCTCCCAAAAACGAATGGTGTGATCATAGCTCGCAGTTGCAAGTATTACGGTTGGTTGGCTCATTCTACAATACAACTCTTTTTCTTCCTCTTTCAACCAACATTTATCTATTAAACAAGAATATGTGATTTGATTGGTAAAAACAACTATAGTATGAAGTAAATAAAGAAAAGTAATGAACATACGATGAGATGTTGCTAGCAATAACGGAGTGAATGAAAATAACCCCAAATTGACTATCAAAAGAATAACCTAATTGAATACGGAACAGTGTGGGAGAAAAATACCAACCTCATGAGATCGCCGTCTCGGTGTTTCCGCCGCCGCCGACGTCTACGGTGGCAATAGGAGCGCGCCGCACTAGTCAATTCCCCACTTCATTTTGGTCTTCCCTGCAGCAAAAGCACCCGGTTTTTTACTAGAAGGAACTACTGAGAGAGTTGTTTACGATTTTACCCCTCTTCTGCTTGGTTGGGCCTTTGGATACTTGCCCATGTCCAAACTAAAGCCAACAAGTTATCTTCGATTTAAATTAATTAATCTTTCCTAATTTTTATTGAGACTTAAATATGTTTTATTTTTTCTTTGATAATAGTTTTTATTTTTCTCTTGAAATTTTCTTTGTTTCCATCTCTCTAAAATTCAAGAGTATTACTTTTGATTCAAAGCAATACATAACATTATTTAATTGCTTATATATTGAATAAATCTGGTTAATCTATACTTACATATAAATTTTTTTTTATCTTTTTATGTTCACATTTTTCTTTAAATTTTATTCTCTAAATAGATTTTTTAAATATTAATTTTCTAAATTAAAATGATTATTTTATTAATTTTAACTATTTTTTTCAATTTAATCTTTTTTGAACTTAACCAATTTTTAATAAAAAATTATCTATAAAATAAATAAAAACTGTTTATAATGAAATTATGAAAAATATTTATATTTAATTCCATAACTAAAATAATCCCAATAAAAATAAATATATTATTATCTTTTACTATATCATAAAAAAATAACATACGTAGTGTATGTACTATTTTTATATAATAAAAATATATTTAAGTATTTTATTATTACTAAAAATATTAATTTTATATACAATATATAATATTATTTAATATGTAGTTTCATTTCATCTGAAACTTTGGGACCTATTTTCTTTCCCCTTTTCATTAAAAGTAATAAAATGTTATTATAATTTTGTTTGATTGCAATTCTATTTTCGGCAATGTACAATATTTATGTCAAATACTCCTTGTAGATACTTGATGAATGTTTGGTATTTGTTTATGTAAGGAGTTTACCATAATTCACTCTGTTGAACTGTCAGAGTTAAAATTTGTATGTTTGATATTGACACACACAAAAAAAAAATAATAATAATAATTGTAGTTTTTACTTAAAGATTTCGATTTGACTTTTCTTTTATAAGTATAGAATAATACTGAAGAAATTAATCGTGTCGAATTAGATATTGACTGAAAAAATTGTGTGGACACAATCTAAATCCTAAATAGAAAAAAAAAAAAACTAATCCTATAAGTCTTAGATTGGATTAACAGACTTTTTAGTCCAGTTGAAAAAGAAAATTGAAGAATAATTTTAAATTAAAAAATTTAAATTAAATTTATTTTTAGATTAAATATCAATATTTTTATTTTTTGAATTATAATAGTTACTTTTAAAAATTAAAAATGGACCAATCTAAAAATTTAGGAGCAAGCTCAACTTAAAATTTAATATAGATAACTCTAATTTAAATCACTATTCTTTTTTTGTGTTATTTGATCTATAGTGTAAGATCTATTTTAACTTATTTAACTTCCAAGAGATCAAGTTTATGTAAATTTTTAAATCAAATATTGTTACCGTACAACATAGAGACTTAATATACAATCGAATCATTAATCAGTTTGATATTTTAACATTGGAGACTATTATTGTGGAGAAATGTAGTTATTCATTTTCTTAATTATGAAAAATATTTCCTAAAAATATATATATTACACATAAATTAATTTTCAATTGTTAAATAGTTAACATTAAAATAAAAAATAAATCAATAGTTGAAAATTTATACTATTATCTAAAATTACTTAATCCTCAAATTACATTAACACTCCACGTCATTTGCATGTGCTAATTAAAATAAACTTAAGTAGAAACTAATTTATAAAAAAAACGTTAACTTTTTCAATTTTTTAACTTTTAATTCGTAAGCGAATTACTTTTTTGTAACATTTTTTATAAGTGTTTATAGATTAATTTATTTGAACAAAACCCAAGTCCTTAAACTTAGATTTTGAAAAAAGTAAGAAAAATAAAAAACAATTACTTTATTAACAAAATATAATGCTTTGCCACCACCTAGCATAAGTGTTGATTAGAAGTGTGACATTTTGACTTCATAACTTCACAATTCTATATGCTTTTCCTTTTTCTTTCGAGTACATTGCCTTATTTCCAAAGAGCACACGGATCAACTATAACTTAGCTTCTATACATTTCTTGATGTATTGTTTGAGTAAATAAAAACTTAAAAACTTTGGAGGAAGTGTTGGGAAACACATGAACATACATATATATAAACGCGACTTGGTGGTAGTGGTTCTACGAATTACACGACTCTGTGTGGACATAAACTGTCAACTGTTGTATTTGTGGCTGCGGCTCTTGTTCCTTGGTTTCTTCAGCTTCTTGGACTAACTTTGTCACACGATTCTTTATTTCCACGGTCTTTCCCCATAGAAGAATGTATAATCCAATAATCACCACGATGGATCCCATCACACTAAACAACAAGGTCAATGAAAACTAAATCAGGATCAGGTGAAGGAGCTTATATATTATGTATGAGGGTGCAACTGTGTGTATAAAGGTAAACGAATTCACCTTCCAAGATGGAGCTGTTCATGCAAGAAAGGTATATCAATCATTGCTGCAATTATCTGAACAAGAGGACTGAATGCTGCAGTAAAGACAGGACCCCTCTTCTTCACACACCATGACATTCCCACAAAACACAAACCTGATCCTATTATCCCCTGTACACAAACCAATTCGTAAGTACAACTGTTTCCAATTCTAGATTATACTTTTTCCCCATTATTAGTATTAGATGCTTTTATCTTTTCTCTATTTTAACACAAAAACTCAAATCAGGAAACAGCATCACGCAAAGCTAGACATAGCCTAAGAATTTGCCACACCTTTTCCAAACCACGAAAGAAAGGATTTGATTCTGTAAAGTTAAAGAAAATAACTTAGACTTAAGGACAAATAAAAAAATTAGTATTTTAAGATGTGACAGACATCTGCATGTAATATATACGGCTAATTTTCATCTGTAGCTCATCTGTAGCTTAGATTGTTTCCTTCACATCTATAATTTAGATAATTGTGTCCTCTGAATTGAGTGATTAACTCAGTTTAGAGGACCTACTTTCTGAACAATTCTCACTTGCGTTTATCCTATTTGCTTTTAATCATTTTTATCTCTAATGGTACTGCCACACACTTTATGTCATTACTTGGAAAAGTGAACTTACAGAATATAGAAAAGCAATGATTTGTATCTTTCCCTTGAGAACCCAAATGGACAAGTTGTGGTCAGTGCACAAGCAAATAACAGCTGATTGAAGGGCTCCAAAGAAGCTCATGATGGCTGTGCTAGAATACTGGCATGGATAACTCTTGCTTATTTTTGACTGTAAAATATACCAAGAAGACCAAAACATGGTTCCTATAACCATGGCTATTACACCAATAGTCCATCTCTCCGTTGTCTTTGTAGAATATGCATTCGCTGCAGAACTCTTGACCATAGAAGCTGCGGATTCGTAGTGAGAAAAATTAAACAGTGGCTTTCCTTTGTAAAGTGTCAACATCAATACGCCACCTATGCACACCAATGAACCAAGAATCTTAGCTCTCCCACTGTTGCATTTGATTTTCACAGTCTCTAATCTGTAAGATATAAAGGGATAAAGGACACGGTTATCCTGCATCAAGTTTGGTAGCTTGCTCCCAAAGAATATAAGAATAGTATATATATATTTGAATTTTGGTTCATACCCAAAAGGTAATGCCATCATGAATGTGAGCACTGGCACCATGTTGATGAAAGCACAAGAGAAGGTAGCAGAAGTATATTGGATCCCCAGAAGGACAAAGTATTGAGTGACTGATGCCCTATAAAAAAAAAAGTTGTATTCAGCAAGTGTCTCCCGACAATCATACAAACCCTAAAACAGAGAATTTGGAAGTTCACGGAGAGAAAAAAAGTGGTAGTGAGAAATGAAAATATGACTAACCCAACAATGGCACTGCAGAATAGGTAACATAAAGTTCGAAATGTGAGCCTTGGTCTGTCGTTTCTGCAATTAAAACATATGGTCACTCATAGTTGCATGAAATCTAATTTCCTTTCAAGTACGCATGGCTTCACTTGAGTACTAGTCTTCAAGAAAAATCGATGCAATTTGGTAACAAAATCATACATGACAAAACATGAGATAACTACTAAATAGAGAAATTGAGTTTACCAACCTTTCTCTAAAGTAGGCGATTGGAGCTATGAAAATGGTAGCAATTGTCAACCGGTATGTGATGAAAACCAAATGGTTCACCCCTTCTTCAAGGACTTTCTTGAGAAGAATATTCACTAGAGCAAAAGAAAAATCAATTGCTATCATTACTACAAAAGGCTTCCATTCATCACAAGCACTCTTCATTTCGGCAATGCAGTTCTTCCACAGCACTTGATGGAGGCAGGGTGAAGCTTTCCCTTCCTTATATTTTTATTTGGCTGAAAAAGTGATAGTAGCAATGCCACAGACAGCTACCTGTGGATTTATTTAAAACAAATATTCCAGAATAAGTGGCAAGAAAGCAAGATTAAATTCTGCAGTCACATTCAACACTTTAAGCAACCAGCTTTGGCAATAGTTTAATATGTATACTCTTCCTTTAGTTTTTTCTTTTGACTGATTCTGTTCAACATCAGCAGTTATTCCAGAATCATGCTGAGGGCTGATACAAATATTTATAGGTTGATTCATGATATATGACTGGCATTATGAGCAAATATAGGCCACGTGTTTTTGCATTTGTGTCATCTAAACAGGAAGTTGTTGTGTTTCATTCTGTCTCTCTTCTTTTTCCCCCATTGGGCAATTGAAGCTTCTATATAATGGGTTATAGGCATCTTCTGGGTGTGACTGCACAAGAAATTATGCTTCTCTCACCCTCGTTTACATGGCATCTAATACTTTCCCCTTTAGTAGGATGAACAGCAGCACCATCTCAAATTAATGGAAAGACAGAACAAATTGTCAAATCTTATTCCAAATTAATCACTTAAAAGGAAAGAGAATAATATAGTGGTGACCAAAGCAGGGAAAACATTTAAGGCATGGAAAATTAAGGGTCCAATGAAGTAGAAGTTCAAAGTCTTCAGGTGCATGGCTTACGAATTAGATTCTCCAATGTGGTATAAATATATAAGCTCAAATATTGAACGGCTAAGAGATTTTGCCTGAATTTTTGGAAGAAAATAAAAAGGTTTTCAAAGCGTTTTATTTTTCGCTATTGAGACTAATACTGCTCAAACAATGTACGAGTATAACGACTCACAAACCTTTCCTTATATAATAATTTTACATCCAGAACATAAGATTACAGATACTGAACTAACTTAGCTTAGTTGATTTATGTTCTTGGTGATTTGCTTTCAAATTTTGTTACCTTTTGATTTATTGAAATTTTAAAAATTAATAGATATAATATTTTTAACTTACCAATATTAACTTTATTTTTACATGTTAAATAGTGTTCTATGTTTGCATTTGAGTTAAAACGTAAACAATTCAAACATAACTTGAGATGATTTTTATAACATATAAAAAAAGTTTCATGTAATTAGATTATAATAATTATATTTATTTAATTTTAAAGTTTAAGAACCAAAATGTACATCAAAATTTAAGACACAGACGAATTTTAACTTTTTGTTCAAGTTTAAGAACTAAAAACATAACACATTAGTATTGTCCACTTTAGAGCGTGAAATCTTATCATGATTTTGTCCTTAAAACACACATAAGAAAGAGGAATGAGTATTTAAAGTGTATCTGACATCGACTTCTAAACAATGAAAGATGTATATAGATATGTGTGATTAAGTTTATAGTTATTTTGTTTTCTAATAGATGGGTATTTTTGTTTTTTAAGGAAAATATATGAAAAATTAATATAAGACAAAGTAAAGTGTGGAAAGTTTTTGAAATAAACTTATGTATCTCACCCACTTACGACGACGGCTATTAAGTTACACATAAAGAAATATTTTGCAGTTAGAGGACTCAGGACAAATAAGAAAAGCTTCAGATATCTCTAATATAAAGATGTCTCTAAATACACATTAAGAAACTATTCAGTATTCTCATTGGGCATAGATTTATTAAAAAGAATTAGTTGCGAAAGATAAAAAAAACTTCAAGTATTCTCATTGGGCATTTTAGCAAAATATAAAATATCTTTTACAAGTGTGCTTTTAGCTCAATAAATGAACTAGTTTATTATACTTTTCAGTATCTCATAAAGAGTGTCCTATAAAGATAATATATTTTGAAGGTGGTTATTGACAAGTATAACACAATTGTTTTTTGCTTAAGATGACTCCAACAATTAATATTCTTTGGCTATTCAAAATTGCATTGGAAATTTGCAGAGGAAAAGATGGGGAGGCAATTAATTGTCCTCTCATCTTGATTATAAAAGATGATATTATATTCTTTGACTGTACAAAAGTGCCAATTAATTAAACAATATTATCATGATGCATGCATGGCCTACTTGGACTTGGTGGAGAATGCAACGCATGGATTAATGAAAAATGGCACAAATTCTACAACATTTTGTATTTTACAACTTAAATGTTGTATTCTACAATATTTAATTACTATCCATTCCCTCTTCAACCTCGTGATATAAATCTCAGCGAACCAAATCGTGATCATTTGGATATGGAAATAGAATAAAGCTTACCTCTTACATTATTCTAGTTTTTTTTTTCTTCTTTATTTCACACGAGAGAATTTACGAATGGCATGCTAGTGGAACCAAAGAATTAGGACAATAATTTTTCATAAAAATATGATGTATTTCGCATAAATGGCAAGGCATGGTTGGATCATATTCCCACAATTTAGAAGAGATATTATGCCACACAGGATCTCAATTCTAGATTACTTAATTGTTATCGCTTATACTATTGGTATATTGATAAATTATTTTTAGTTTAATTTATTTTCTATTTTTTCAAAAAGAACTTATGATTTCTTTAAAATATCAAAGTCATACAACTCTACCATATACTTCTAGGGACAGATTGTCCTATTGGGAATCAAAATTAAAAAATCTATAATATTGAGAAGCGCGTGTGTAATTCTACTATAGAATGTTAACTTCAGTAGTTAATTGTGTTATTATTATTTGTTTTGTTTTATTTTTTTTATGAAATCACGATCATCTTTTATAAAAAAGTTATTTCTTTTCGAGCTAAATAGAAATTTGCAGTTCTTTTATTTTTCTTGAAAAAAATAATGTTTTTCAGAAGAAGGGCGACAAAGTCACGAAAAGAACATTAAGATATACAAGTTTAGCTCAAAAGAAAGATTATACGTTAGTTTAAAGAAAAAAAAAAGCATTTGATTCATTTATTAGCTGCTTTCAACGAATCATTCAATAAAAAAAAATCCACTCCATGCGAGTGATTAAAGAGAGACTCTGATTTTTTATAATATTTTTTTTATCATTAGTCAACATTATTAAAAGTTGCAAAAAAAACTCTTTGACAGCATTATAGAAAAAAATTTATTAAATAAAAAAGTGAGACATATAAATTGATAAATCTTAAATAAATTTTTGTAATAATAAAAAGAATTCCAAAAAGAAAAATTTTGTTGGCGTTTGTTCAGGAGTATTATTCTCTGGCATGATTTATCAGGATAAATAAAATAGTGGCTTACAAAATAAAACGAGGAGAAATGTAGTTTTATGAAGAACAGGAACAATTAGACAGCACGGAAGAAAATTGCCAAACCTTTGAGCATACAAAAGGGTCGTCTACATTATGAAGGTAAAATTAAAGAATGATTTTGGTAAATCAAGACGTATTAAGAACCGACAACTTAATTAAGATTTGTTTCACAAACAATATTTAACACTAATAATCAAGCTAGCTCAGAGGGAACATATAGGAGAGGATCCCAAGAGCCATTATAACTAAACCAACCGTTGTTCTCACATTGCACAAATTGTTGCTGTTCCAATGTCCAAAGCCCTTCAGTTGCACCACCACCAGCAACTAGAGGTAACTGCATGCTCACCATATTCATCATTTGGCCACTTTTGTTGCAACTTGATGACCCTTGATTTGGGCATGCCATATCAATATTGGACTCAATCACCCCAGAAAGTGGCCATGCTGCAGATGCAAGAAGGCTATTATTATCAGGAACTTGGCTCATAAATTGAGTAGGCCAAGGCAATTCATATGCCACTTCATTGAACCATGTTGCCTCAGGTGGGGTTTGACAAAGTTGATGAGAGTCGACTCTAGAAGAACCTTCGTGATCATGATTTGGGATAACCACACTCTTAGGACAACAAGTGTTTGATGTTGCTAAAGTACTCGTAACACCAACTAAAGGGTTGGCTCCACTTCCGTTCATACTTGAGAGGACAGTATTATTAACTGATGATGGTAATGATAAATCTTTCTCCGCGGAACAAATATTCTGAGTTGAAACCAAGCCAGATTGAACAAGCGGGGAAGCAGCACTATTAGGAAGAAATGGAAAGTGAAACTTCCCTTTCTTTCTATCAAGCAGTTTGGCCTTAAGTGCACCCAGAAGGCCTTCAGCTTCTTCACCTGGCTCATTTGCATCCTCAAAAGAAAAGGGTTCAGAGCAATTGGGCACAAAGCTTGAACCACCGCCATCACCACGCTTAGAAGCATCACCAGAAGTTGCTTCAGCCAATTCAAAGTTGGTTCTTGCATTGGCACCTCTCAAGGCTCGAGCAGCATTGTCATATGCCCTAGCTGCATCCTCAGCAGTGTCAAATGTTCCAAGCCAAAGCCTGACCTTCTGTAGAGAGTCTTTGATCTCCGCCACCCATCTCCCTGATGGCCTTTGTCGAACCCCCACGAACCTGTGGTGCCCTCTTGATGATGACTTCTTTCTGCTGCGGTTTGCATCATTCACTGCTCCCATTTTTGCTTCTTATGAAATCTCAAAACATGCCCCTGTGTGACTTACCGAACCTTTTTTGAGCTTCAACGGAACACGGTTTATAAGCTTCAATAATAAGGCAAGCATCTTCATCTCTCCGAAAGGGACAAATAAGAACATGCCAAAATCTGCATGACACATAGGGCATAATTCATGTGTATTTTAGAATGCCACCATTGCAGGCCGTGTTGTTGATATCGACACAAAGTTTTACAAAGGACGCACCCTTTTATCGTTGTTGTAATATTAGTAAATTTTAGAGTTTATGCAGTTGAACTATTAATCATGCAAAGAAACCAATAATTTGTTATATTTTCTTCTTTTCCATCCCTCAGCTTAAATAATACTTTAAGAGAAAATGAAGAATTCTGAAGAAAAAATCTGATATTTATAGCTAAAGATGTGCTGATAATGACATAGACAATTTAAATGCGTACGTTACAATCACCCCTTCACAGTCATGAATGGTGACAATCTGATAATCATATGCAAAGTTGTCATGTTTTGGTTGTATGGCTACATTAAAAATGATTATCTCCTGATTCAGGATTTAACTGCACATCTGGAAGGTAATTAAAATATAAATAAAAGCAAATAAGGACATTTGAATAGTTCCAAATAATTCTTGGCTCCAACGTTTATCGTCTTTAAGAACAAGGATGCAGACTAGGTTAGATGTTTCTGTGCACTAAAAAAACAAACGTTTAGGCGTTACTTACAGTTGTAGTTAGTGTTCTTATTAGATCCATGTCCTTTTCTTTCTTTATCCTTTCCTCCATTACTGTTTCATTTTTTGTCTTTTTGGATAAATATAAGACATAAAAGTGTTTCCATGCGTATATACACCAAAGCGAAATGCTATAAAATAAGGATGATATATATCTTCATAACTGGCGCAAGGAGGGCAATTTATACACTCCAAAGAATTAAAAATATAACATTTCCTCTTCACAATAACAAACTAACAAATCCCTTTGAGGAGCTTAAAAAGATAACATCGCAACACAAGAGGTTAAGATTACTATATATTGGTCATATATCACTTTATTTCTTAAGTTTAACTCTGTAAGTTATCATTTACTTTTTGGACTTTTAATTTTAAAAGTTTACGTTAAATATCAATATAGGTTATTGAAGTAAAATTTTAATTCATAATAAAAAAACACTAGGAATTGCATCTACATTTTATCCCAAAAAGTTAATAAATAACCTAGAAAACAATAAATTTTATTACAAAATGTTTTCTTTGTTTCTAAAAAAGTTAGATGGTTTAAATCTGAATACACATCTATGATCGTTGTAGAATTTTCAAAAGGATTCATTTAAAAAAATATTTTATCACTAATTAAAAGAATGTAAAAACTTATAAAAAGGTATGTGATTTTTAAAAGATAACATTATAATATTTAATATTAATAATAGAGGTTGAAACTATAAATAGATTTTCTCTTTTAACTTTTGTACATTTTATTTATGATATGAATTGATCGTTTGTTATTCTGTTAATTGAATGTTTGAATTGGTGCATTATACTTGTATTTAATTGTTGAAATGGTCTTTGAGTTGTGAAATTTGGGTTAGATAGGTGGAGTGACATTCTTGACTTCTAACAACTTATTTGAAATAAATTTATAATGTTTTGATTTGGATAAAGAATAAAAACACTTATTAAAACCAATGGAATCATCTTTTATAAAGGATTATGAGTCTTCGTTATATAAATCCGCTAGACAATTGTTAAATTTGAGTTTGGAAAAAAGTGAAGAAAGTGTTAAATTAATAACTCATATTATAATCAATATTATTATAAGCAACCAAACTAATCTTATCTTAAAATAACATCGCAACTAAAATTGAGCTAAAAAGAACATATAAAAAAAATTAAGAAAAACAAATAGGAAGCTTACATTTTTTAAATTTTCATATTAAAATTTAAGATTTTCTATTTTTTGGTAATGAACTTATTTTCATCGATTTTTAAAATTTTATTTTATTTTATCTAAATAACATATTTTATAATAGAATATTTAACTTTTTTAATAAACTGATTTATCTTTAATTTTTTTTATTCAAATACGAAATAAAATGTATGCATATGTATAATTTATCTTGTAAAATGTGTACGTATCTAATAATTTATCTTCGAAATAAATGTTGATAACTCAAATTTGTGACCTTATATTATTTTTATTGATTCAACCAACATGTTTTTGTCTATTTAAAAAAACAAATTTTCTTTTGTTTTAAATTTACTTAAAAATTTGTAATTCTAGTTTTTGTAAAAATTTAATTTCATATATGATGTTTCACTTTTTCAAATTTAAGCAATTTTTAAATGTTATTATTACGTCTCACAAATTATTACTATAGCGGTGTCTTGTTCATGTAAAACATTACTACATACACTATCCTTTTTTTCACACTATTGAATAATAAATTAATGGTGAATTAAAGTGACTTAATTTTTGAAAACCGTATAATAAAATTTTATAAAAATTAAAATTAGACATTCACAAAATTACAAATGCATTTAATCTTTTGACCTTTTGTTGTTACAAACTTTGGATTGGATTTGAATATTCTTAATCTGTATTCAATTTGACTGGGCCAAGGGCCCATCACGGTTAACCCATCACCCTCACCAATGCATAGATAAGCATCTTTACCAATATTCCTTAATTTCCACCCAAACACCTAACCTCACTCACTACTTATTTTTTTCCTTACTAATTCTACTGCCTGTGATGTGAATGGCACCTCGATGACTCTCTCTCTTGGCCACACAACAAGAACCTCCTCCAACATTCTACCTTTGACATTCTTCCTGCGACACCACACGCATTCTCCACTGCCACATCAACATGGCCCGTGCTGCGTCTTCTCCGCCACCGAGCTTCGCTCTTTCCATCGGAGACGACCACCGCAAAGAGGAGGAGAGCAAGTGCGCTTACCTTGTGGTAGCTCTTTGCCCTTGTCTCGTTTGCTTCGTGCTTCTCCTAATTGCACTTTCCATAATTCTCGTTGTCAAATTTCACTTCTTTTGCCACACCCCTCTTCACTCCTTGCTTTTCAAAAAAGGCTGCTGATTCCCCATCTGGGCTCTTTTTCTGCCTTACCCCTTTCATCTTTTCATCATGAAAAGTTTCCATTTTTGAACAATAGTAGGACATTTGTTAGTGATGCTGATTCTGGGCTTGAGGAAGATTGTGACGGTAGAGGTGTCAGTGGTGAATCTCGTGTAGATCTTGATGAGGTTCATAAGGTATGCAAGGTGATTGACGAATTGTTTGCGTTAGATAGGAACATGGAGGCGGTTCTTGATGAATGTGGGTTTCAATTGTCGCATGATTTGGTTGTGGAGGTGCTGCAAAGGTTTAAGCATGCTAGGAAGCCGGCTTTTCGGTTCTTTTGTTGGGCGGGGAAGAGTCCTGGGTTTGCTCATGATTCCAGAACTTATAACTGCATGATGAGTGTTCTTGGGAGGACTAGACAGTTTGAGACAATGGTGGCATTGCTTGAGGAAATGGGTGAGAAGGGTCTTTTGACAATGGAGACTTTCTCCATTGCTATTAAAGCCTTTTCTGAAGCAAAGCAAAGGAAGAAGGCTGTGGGGATCTTCGATCTGATGAAGAAGCACGGGTTTAAAGTGGGTGTTGATGTGATTAATTTCTTGCTTGAAAGTCTTGGCGCTGCAAAACTCGGTAAAGAAGCACAAGCCGTTTTTGAGAAATTGAGAGATAGATTTACTCCCAATTTGCAAACTTACACCATACTTCTTAGTGGTTGGTGCAGGTTGAAAAACTTGCTGGAAGCAGGGAGGGTGTGGAATGAGATGATTGATGGGGGACTTAAGCCGGATATTGTTGCGCACAATGTTATGCTTGAGGGGTTGTTGAAGTGTAAGAAGAAGTCTGATGCCATCAAGTTATTTGAAATTATGAAGGCCAAAGGTCCTTCACCCAATGTTCGGAGTTATACAATTATTATACAGGACTTCTGCAAGCAGAAGATGACAGGAGAAGCGATAGAATATTTTGATGAAATGGTAGATCGAGGGTGCCAACCTGATGTTGCACTTTACACGTGCTTGATCACTGGGTTTGGGAAGCAGAAGAAAATGGATATGGTATACAATCTACTGAAGGAAATGAGGGAAAGAGGTTGTTCACCCGATGGAAGGACCTACAATGCTTTGATAAAATTGATGACTAGCCAGCATATGCCAGATGATGCAGTAAGAATATACAAGAAAATGATTCAAAGTGGCATTGAACCAACCATCCACTCCTACAACATGATAATGAAATCCTATTTTATGGCAAAAAATTATGAAATGGGTCACGTAATTTGGGATGAGATGCATCAGAAGGGGTGCTGTCCTGATGATAATTCCTACGCTGTACTCATTGGTGGGCTTATAAGACAGGACAGGTCCGGTGACGCATGTAGGTATTTAGAGGAAATGTTAGAGAAGGGGATGAAAGCTCCTCAACTTGACTATAACAAGTTTGCTTCTGATATTTCTAAAACTGGGAATACTGTCATCCTTGAGGAGTTGGCTAGAAAGATGAATTTTGTTGGTAAGTTTGAAGTGTCTAATATATTAGCTAGTTGGGTTGACATGATGAAGAAAAGCGCCAAGAGAAGAGAGCATACAAACTCTGCTAGTCAGTTTATATGATTGCCTGATTGAATTGAATGTGACCAAGGATCAAGGACTTCTTTGATCCAAGGACATAACAGCACTGAAATACCAATCGTCTTTGAATTCTAGTTATTGTATGATATTCTTTTCTTCCCCTCCCCTCAAAAAGGAAAACCCAAGCTCTTTATTTTTGTAAATTGCTGTTGGTTGTGTTGTATAATGGCATGTATTATTTTAAATGAAACATCCTAGTCGTTGTCTATATGCTGTTTTACATTGCAGTAATCAACAAAATTGATATTTCTGAATATAGAAAATGTATAGCTTGCTTTACAGTAATACTGGAGCCAACGATAGCAGGTTTACCCCATGATGATTGCATAACCTCTTTTTGTTGTCCTTTTTATTCAATGAAAATACGAGTTGATTGGATCTCTTACCTAAATTATTGTTCCATTCTTTGTATTTATACGAGTAATGCGTGTTAGCAACAAGGGATTTGTGTTAAAAGAGTTGTCTGTGATTAGGTATAATAAGGAAGAACTTCGTTTACTTGGTTAAATGTAATCTATACAAAATTGGTAAATGGGATTCTAATATCGATAACCCAAAGTATGGGATGGTTATTTTATTATCATTTAGAAACTGAAACATGGATGAGTTTGGATTTATTAGATTTACAACCGTATGATGAGCACGCTAAAAGTATTATTGTACAGGTTAAAGGTTACAGAATAATTATATATGTTTTACAATATTTTTCTATTAATCCTCTTATTTGCTGACAAAAGAAAAGAGTTTTAATTATATTATGTTCTCAAACACTTAATGTATTTTTAGAAATTATAAAAAAATTAGTAAAAAGGTTTTAAAAACAGGTATAGCAATGAAATAATCGAGATTCATAAAAGAATAACTAATCTTTATGGTAAATAAAAAGTTAATCAGTATAGCTTAATTTTACAAATCACATTTAATTTTCTTTTCTAAAATTTTCTTTATTGAATTTTAATTTTTAATTTTATTAATTTAAAATAAATTCTTTGTTAATTGAAGAGTATTTTTCAGATGATATAATTAAATTGGATGAAAATAATTAAATGTAGCATAATATATGTAACTAAACCAGTCTCACGGGTCCAAACATTTGGGCTTTTAATACCAATTTTTGGCCCAACACATCTATCTATCTATCTGGGAGGAACTTCATGTTTCCCCAATTGGAACTTGGAAGCGTTGGCCTTGAAGTAATGTGGTTAAGGCAACCAAAACAAAAGTACGCTCACAGATTTACCCCTCGTGGTAAATATTTTAAATTTGATTCCTGTCAAATTTAATGCGTTTTTAACTTCTCCATGTATTATTCAATTGTTAAATGGTAAAATAAATTCAAATAAAGAAAAAATAAATTTGAAAGGTGATAAAAAGGATAAAGAGGAGAATAATGATAATTGAGGATTTTATTTTCATATCGGTAATTTCTTCTATGATATGAGATGAAAAGTCAACCGCTTGTACAGTACCTTCGGGTGGTTGAAAAACATCAATCAAATGATTGCACAACAATTATCCTTGTGCTTGGATCCTCTCAAATTACTGAACAACAAACATTAAAATATTGCGAATATACTTTTCCCAGTATTGTTTTGCCAATCAGCTTGTAATAATTATGCATATACTATTCATGGTCTTACCAATATTATATACATTTAACAGATTTTTGCTTCATTAAATTTAACTTCCATACGACAACAGTCACTGAATAAAGTGAATACATACAATTATATATAAAGGTTAAAATTGATAAACTTTATCAATCTATATAACAAGTTTTCTTTTTACCCAACGTACTAGAAATGATATTACTTGTGTCCTCATTTTCATACATTCCGGTGAAGGGAGCAAAAGTGATTGGAAAAAGCCGAATGAGTTGGTCATTTAATTACGTATAACCTTTTTCTGGTTGGAGAGTCTGATATTTGGTTCGGTGCAAGCTTTGTGGTCTTAAATTTGAAGTACAAAATTCCAAACTTGAGATGGACCAACTGCAACAGAAATTGTCTGTGACCTACAGTGATCTTAAAAGCTGAGATGCATTTCCCTCCTTTGGTCTGAATTACAATGTTGAATTCCAGAAATTCCTGACGGAAAAAAGGTTAAAAAGCTGCTATAGCAAAAAGTTAAACAAAATTTCTCAGATACAAGCAAAATATGTAGTACAAGAAAAACTGGAATTACACAACTTCGTCATCTAACAGTGGAAGCAACAGTATGAGCCCACCACCTGAGACTATCTTTTATATCAATTTCATTGTTCAGAGCAGGAATTTTCCAGTTCACGAGAGAGTTCTCTTTCTTGCTTTTTTCTTGAACCTTCCATGCTTCTGAGAGGTAAGGTCTTTGGACTGCAGACCCATCACAATCCTCTTCTTCCTCGTCACTCTTTCCTAATCTTTGCAAGCCAGGAATGATCGAAGCCAAACTTGAGTCCTTATCTTCCTCTGAGAAAACAAACCCCAGATCCATGAACCCTTTTAACTCCTCAAATTCAAGGTCTGACAAACTCTTGCTTTGCCTTTTCTTCTTCCTTTCCCTCTTCTTAGGCAACACTTCATGCTGCACCTGTGCTTCTGAGTCCGTGACATCTTTTCCCGAGAGAATGGTTAGAAGTTTTGGTGAGAAAACCGAGTCTGGGGAAAGAGAATCATCGTTGAAACATGTCATGGAACTCAACTGGTCGCTCATGGACCTGTTGTGAGTGCTTTGGAAGCGCAAAAGCATTGGTTCTGATGGTTCTTCTTTTATTTGATGATCTGAATTTTCATGAGAATTTGTCGGGGTTGATGAACTTGTGCGTTCCTTCGAAGTTTGAGGCCCAAACCAGCATGAATCAAAGAGGTTCAAGACTTGTTCTGCATCCATGACGAGTAGTGGTGATAGCTTTGGAAAATCAGCTGAGCCTTTAGAAGACATGGTAGATAAGATATATTATATAATCATGTGGTGCCCTTGATGACCATTTTGCCCTTGCTGAACCTTGAAATCACGAGAAGAACTCAACCAATCATTTCCACGTTTTGGATTTGTGACATTTTGTTGTTTAACATTGGTATTTGTTATGGGGAAAACGTTAGTTTTGGACAAAAATGAAAGTGTTTGGAATAGGATGGCTTTAAGAAGAGGCAAAAGCAAAGGTCTTTTATGGGAAAATGGAGAATTATGAATGCTACTAGATAAAGCCAGATATGAGGTTGGCCACTGGTTGATATCAACCACTGTTGCCAATCTTTTTCTGTTCTCTTAGATGTTGACATGTTTTGGTCACATCTCTTTCTTGTTGGTTTGGTGATTGCATCAAAGCTTTCATGTGTAAACTAATTGCGTTAGCAGTAGCAATAGCAATAATTGATAGTTGCTTCCAAACTACACAAAATTGAAAGCCTATTACTGTGGTCGGCATTAGATGCAATTTTCATGCTAAGTTTCTAGCACTTGTACACATTTTAGACTTACACAAAGAAAAAAACTTTTTAACGAAAGGTACCTTGCATGTGCCCTTTTTTATGCATTCAACAGGTTTTGCCAATTTATTTACTCCACAAACATCATTTTCATTTCATATTTAAAACTGTTCTGATGTTTCACACACATCTAATATCATTCTCCCCTTTTCTTGTTTCAAATTTGCTAAATTACATATATATATATATAGGTCTTAAACGAAGGAATCAGAGTGGGATTCACTTCATGGTAGTTATGAATTGATGTTAAATTAAACTTCACGTGATTAACGAAAGCACAGCATTATAATAATGTAACATGCTGCTACCAAATTATATTATCACTTTTTGTTACATCATGTGTGCTGTACCTAATTGTATTATATATCGCTTTTATTGGTTATTAAATCATGTATGAACAAAATAATAGCAACAGTACAGTAACACTCTTCTTTTCATCTTTTTTCTGTTTTTATCTTCTTCTCTAATTTCTTTCATCACTCCACATTCTCTTTACAGAAGTAATAAATTGAGTTTACTTTCTGAGACTCGTTTTTTTTTTCTTCCAATCATAAAAGACAAGTAATATTGCGTGAACAAGTAATGATTTTTTGTGACTATAATATATCGACGTATAAGGTGAGTGGTCTTTTCTGTAGTTTCTGCTGCTTCGGCCACATAAAATATATACCACAATGAAGTGGTTGGTCTAGCATCAAAGAATATTTGGAATATTCTGATAATAAACGTACATTCTACATGTGGCAAATTCAATCATTCAACGTTGTTAAACGAGGAGGGGAATTACAGAAGAGCCTAATTCGCACGTGCATCTAGTGCTTCTATTTTATTCTCACCTTTTGTATATTATTTTAATTTAAAGGTATGCTTAAGAACTTTTTTGTTAATAAAGAAAACGATATAAGTTTGTTGCGAATAAAATTATCTTAATCTTTTAGAAAAATTGATATGAAATTTTTCTATAAATTAATTTTAATTTATAGAAAATTTATCTAATGTTTTCCTCTTTTTGAAAGAAAATTTTACGTTGTCACCGCTTCACTATTTTTGGTACGTAAAAAGGCCCAAAGTTGCAAATGGAATTTTCATCAAACTTAATTTTATTTTAAAAAAAAATTAGAAAATCCTTATTTAGAGAAATGATATTTTAAAAAATAGTTTCAGAAAAAATTACATATGTAGAGAGTGATTATACTGTTCATGTAAAACCATTACTTAAATTAATTGTATACATTTTAAATAATAATATTTAGCTCCTTGGAATACAAGAGTATGGTTTTATTGTAGTGGTATAGTCATGAAATTGAAACTTAATATATGTCAAATAAAAAACTGTCATTGATAAATGATTAAATATAGGAACTAAAATATGATAATGAATTAAGTTTAGAGATTAAAATTATAGTCAGTAATTAAATTTAGAAATTGAAAGAATAATAGATGTATTACATATACTCAAACATTAGCTTTTACAATTTTTCTAGTGATAAAGGCATCGATATAACATCAATTTATGTCTCTATAATATGCAGCAATTTCTTTTAACTCGGTTTGTATTTCATCTATAATTTTGTAGACCAACAAATTATTGGTTTCATCTATGCTTAAATTTGGTTTGTATTTGAATACATTATACCAATAAAATAGCTATACAAAGGATTACAATTTTATAAAGATTAATGTGTACGGTTAATTATGATATGGGATTCAATTTACTTTGACCATGAAGTCGCAACAAAAAAATTCTATTTGACATAAAAAAATGGAATAATCCGGTGGGAAGGACATTATGCCTCCTATTAGTTATAAAAAAATAGATTCGAAAATATGTTAAGTCTCCTTAAAATTAACGTGTTTTGATTTTTGATTTTTATATTATGTTATTTATATATATATATATATATATATATATATATATATATATATTTTATATATTTTATATATATTATTTTTTTTTTTTTTTTTTTTATATATATATATATATATATATATATATATATATATATATTATACATTTTGAAAATATTATTTTAATTCTTACAAAAATGGGAATTTTGATTTCAGTCCTTGTATTTTTTTTTTCATTTCACCAAAATTTTAATCAATATTTTTACTTTTTAATATTCATTTTTAACATAGATGAATTACATGAATTTATATTTCTTAAGATCTTTTTCGAGATAATATGTCAACATTATGTTAAACATTAATATAGATGGTTTAAAATTATCATTTTTGTTTAGCCCAAGTAATTAGTTATATAATATTCATATAAAAATGAAAAATTGTAATGTAATAGAGGAATAAAAAAACTAGAAGTGCTGAAAATGAAAAGCACCTATTCTATAAAAGCTTTATATTTAAGCTAAAAGAAATATTTACCATTAAAGACTAGATATCTTTCTTTATTCGATATGAAGTATTGGCTAGCATCTAACATTGAAAAGAATGCTTTTAACGGAAATTTAATAAAAGAAATCGAAAGTAAAAATAGAAGTGTGATTCTTTTATTGCGTGAAAATAAAGAGAGATTCAATAAAGTAAATAACAACGAAAAAAAAAAATCAGGAAAATAAACTATACGTAATGACCTCCAATACGATTTCAATAATGCACGAGAAAACATTATAAGCTAATGAAAAAGAAAAAAAATGGTATAGGCAATAGAGTATTGGCCTTTTAGCTGACACTTCTATTTATTGAATCTTGTCATTATTATAAAAGAAAAATATTGATTACCATTTTACAATTTGTACAAGGATAAAATAATATTAACAAAAATTAATTTTTATATTTAAAAAAAAATAAAAAGTAAATAACAATGAAAGATAATATCAAATGATAAAGAGAAAAGAAAAAAAAATAATATCAAAATAACAGTCCTATTATAAATTATTGTTTTGGAAGCTAAGAAGTTGCAATTCGACTTTTGTCAGATTGTGTAAACCGAAGAAGGTTGTTGGATTGGAAAAAGACTTTGGAACATTAAATAATATAATAAATTAAACCCTGGATTATAATTTATAACTATTAATTATAATATTCTAAAATGATGAAAAGGGAAATGTTAGGTTAATAAACAATATGCCAATGAAAGAGAGGATCACTTTGGAAGAGAAGAGTTTCGTAACAATTGCTTAAGTAAATATATATATATATATATATATATATATATATATATATATATATTCGGTTGGAAATTGTTTTATACATGTATATTAAAAGTTGGACATGTTCTGAATTCGTCATGGGGGAATTAACTGTATAATAATACATGTATAGATAATCTTTTGAACATATATTTTGTTATTATATTTGTATAATAATATTTTTGTATGTGTGAGAGTTTGTATTATTAAAAAAGACATAACTGTCAACGTTAGTTTAGATAATTTTAACATTATTATTTGAAATCACTGTTGTGGTCCACATCAGTAATAGAGCGTAGATAGGTAATGTTGGGAGGTTCCAATATCTGACAAATCTCTTCAATCAACTTTTCTTAAGCTGATCAAGTCACTGTGACCACTTTTATTGCATTTTGCAGACTTAATTGTTTTGATTTTGCAGTGAAGTAGTTGAATGAAACAGATAAAATGTTGAACCCAGAAGAATGGAAGGACAACAAATTCAAAGAGAGACACGTGTAATCAATAAATATTTTTAAACTGTTTTATTGATTGAGCATTTCAACTTGAAATTTACGAAACTAAACATTTGCACGTTTAAATACTTTGAATATATATATATATATATATATATATATATATATATATATATATATATATATATAAATTTCAATTTATTTTTATTTTTAAATATAAATTTCATTTTCTAATTTAAAATTTACTTTAACTCTAGTTTATATGTTTTAATTTATTAAATCTATTGTCGATTTACTAATTCTTACATTTTTTTTCTCTCAAATTCTATAAAATCTCATAATCTTTCTCTTAATCCAAAAATAATCTTACATTCATCTCATATTCACTTTCCTAAATCCATTCATGCATCCAAACAAAAGCCTAACCCAACTTTTTAATGAATTGAAATTGGAATCGATACAATTCCATGACAAGAAATCCCATACCCAAGGATTAATTACCTGTGTCAATTAATATACACATTTTATCTAATCAACAATTATATTGTTAATTAGCACAACCGTACCAATCACTCTAGTAAATAGTTGTATCGATTTGAGAGATAAACTTATTAATTATATTTATTTTATTACAAAAAAATAAATATTAATAAATTGATAATAATTATTTATATAAAAGTATAATATACACGTAAATATAATAAAATATAAAAAATCGATTTTATGTAATAAAAACTGATTCTCTATTCACGAAGTTCATTCTTTTGTTAATATTTTATTACATTTTAATGTGCTTTTTACGTTATTATGTAAAAAAAGTTAATTGCAAAATACTTGTCTCATTTTTGTTTTTTATTATTTTATATATTATTTTTTTGTAATTTTTCTTCATTTCACTTTCATCCATTTTTACAAATTCATTGATTGAAACAAAGTTAAATATGCTGCATAAAAAAATAATTAACAACATGGGTCATATTTTTCTAAACATAAATAAATTTTAACTTCTTTTCATTTTATATAACAATATATAATTGAAATTTGATTTATTTATTAATTTATTTTGTTGTAAATTTCTAATAAAGCATATTTAAAAATATATTCTATTTATGATTAATAAAATTAAATGATATTACATTTTTTAATCAGTAATTAGTTAATTTTATTTACATATTTAAGTAAAAATTTACTTAAAATATAGTACTATATATACTAACAATTTACTTATCGGTAGACACAAAATACAATAATTGCAATGCAATGACTTTATATATTCACCAAAAAATTCACAAGACTAAATATTCTTTTTGTAATACTTCTGTCAATTTTCTTGGTTCATACTTTGTTTTATTGGAATTTGTCTATTGCTGACTGCTTCGAGCGGATTCTTCAAAGTTCACCGTTGAATAATTCATTACTCAAATATTTATCGCAAAGACCAAATTTAAAACCGCGGAAAATGCATACGAAAAACCAATCCTGCACGGTATACCAAAATACTAAATTCAAACGTACAAGTGAACACAATATAGGTCATGATCTCGAAGAAACTTCTCCTTTTTCTGTGCTACAAGAAAAGTTCCTTAGAAGGAATTCCAAAATAAAAGCAGAACTTGAAAATAGAGTTCCTTAGAAAGTGCCTCACACTGTTATCGTAATATAGTCTTCATATGAACACGACCTATGTTTGGCAGTGTTTTCCCTTCGTAACATGAATGGACATGAAGAAGTCACTCAACAATTTCTGGCTCAACACGTGTGTATGTAAGTGATGATATAAAACCCCAGAAATGCACACTCTGTCATGACTTAATAAATTAGTTTCAGGCCTTGCACTTTTACTATGTGAACTATGTTTCTGCAGATATTTCGCCTAGAAATTAAGAAAAGTACATGTAAAATTTTCCACCATAATAAGGTTGCCGAGAAAGGTGATTCAAAGGTGTATGTCTTCTCTCACTTTTTTCTGTATATCTTCTTCCCTTTCTCCATTCCTTAACCACTTTTATTTCCTGTCCCAAATAGTGGTGCTTCCACGAAATTTAACTTGGCATATGTTGTTCCTAACAAAAAACAATCTTTCTTCCACTCATTATTTCTTTACGCAATAGCTATATCCACATTTATTTGTAGACTTGACAGTTTAAGGCGACAGACAGCATCACATGGCATTGTCCATCAAATAAATGCCACGCACTCCCTCATGATAAAAAGGATAACAAAATTCTCATTCTAGGCTAGGATCCAAAGGAAGCTCAAATACTTCTCAACTCAACTTAATATTTATCCAATAATTGAATTGTTCATATATTATGTCAAAATTTAGCTTTTGTACTAATATTTGTATATTGACCCACATCAGTGGTTGCTTGAAAAAGAAATAGTCAATTCTTCTAGAGATAGAGTAAATAATAAGAATCTTTATCATTGGAATATTTTAGTAATTTTTTTAAGAACAAGTACATACATAGATTTTCATTCATCCTGTAAGCACTCCGAGAATTGAATTAATATAGGGACAACAATAGAAGATGCAGGAAAAAGATGGGTCTATAGACTCTTCACATCTTTGATGACTTAATGTCTTTATTAAACAAACCATATTGGTTCCTTTCACTCCTTCGGTATTAAGGAAGGAAACACGACACATCATAAAGCTAAATATTAGCACTAACAGACATTATCTGTGAACTGTATCTTAATTTCATGGTGAAAAATTAGACAAGATATTTAAATATCTTAAGTGTCCTTTTATCATCTTTCTGTTCACTGGCCTCCAGTGTAGTCTAATGATGACAAAAGATGAATCCCTTAACATATATAAAGAAAACTAGGGCTGTTTAAAAAGTTTCAGCCATTCAAACTGAACCATGAACTGGCCTAAAGAAAACAGATACAATTTCCACTGGTTCAATTAGGTTTTCTATAATGAAGAGCGAACTAAGAACAGCCTAGGGAAAAAGAAGGGATAAATTTAGGCAGAAAGGTTTGCATACCAGAAGCACAAGGCATATAATATTGATAACTTTTGCTTCTAAATCTCATTCTGCATGCATAAATTACTCAGAAATGTTGGGACATCATGGTGGATTTATAGCAAGCTGCTGAGCTTGCCAATTGAATAAGTAAACTACTGACTAATTTTTACAATTCAACGTAAGTGAATGGAAACCAAACTAATTGTACAATGTAACGTGTCTTGGTCCTTTATTTTCTAGTGTCTGTATACCTGCAAGGTCTTTTGGAAAGGAAGGCTTATGATGGGGGACCACAGTGGCCACAACAGCAGAAGAATTTCACAAGGAATGATCCAAAAGCATATGCCAAAAAACAATTTCTCAGCGAATATCCATTTTTAATGTGCGAATAATGTAGACTATATTGCCTCTTTGTGCTGCATATTGCAGCACAGCAAGCAGAAGGGGTACCAGGTATGCTTCAATTTCAGAGGTAGAGAAGAATAACAGTGTGATTCTCCCTTGGCAGGTGCTACATCTATTCTTCATCAGAATGGCCTTTCTGCCAAAGGAGAATTGCCCTGCCATTCTACAGTCCTACCATCTTGCCAATTACATTTCACAGTTTATCATGAGTGCAAGTGTATATATATCTATATATATGCTAAAGCCTATTTATATAGGATATTTTTTGTCAACAGAATTTAGTGCAGAAACAAAGCATAAGCGATGGTGCACTTATTGTATTGTATTTGTTACCCTCACTGATTTGATCAGGAAAATCTACTGATGTATATGCATTTTAGCTATTTTGGTGGCTGAAAATCAGTATGACATCTTGTGTAATTAAATGATATTCATATGAGAATTCTCCAACTGCAGGATACACCATTTTATTCCTTTGAGTTTAACATATTTTCTTATCCATTGTGAATGAATGTCTTCACGTTTCCTTGTCTCTGTATGCAGAGCAGACATATTCTTGAATTGGCATTATAACCCTTGTTTGTTGCGTCTTCTTTTTCACTGTTTCGGATCTTTCAATTTGTGCAAACATCCATCCAATGTTTTAGTAAGTCCCTAACAAATGCAACTACACCAAGTAATAAAAACATGGCTGTAAACCGTAGTTAGAGGAAAAAAAGTGGAGAAAATCATGTAACTGTGTATGTTCATAGACTCATGAATCTGAAGAATGTGCCGAAGTTTTTGAGAAAACGTGTCATTTTAATCGTAATGCATTTAAACGCAGCTCTGATTGATGTATTTGGTTTTTGAAGAAAGATATTAAGCAAATGGAACTAAGGTATAGAAAGGTGTGTGTGTGTGTATAAATGGGAAAATAAAACAGTGGTGACTGCGTTGGATGAACGAGAGGAATAAGAAATCTCAATGAAATTTCGCTCAAACTTACTGTAACTGCGCCTATTGAAGTCTTTCATTCCATTTTAGCTTGTTGCTTGATATAAAATCGTAATCTTAACCATAAGATGTATGGATTTTAATGCAAAAGAATAAGTTCTCTCTCGAAGACCTAGGGTTGTGAAAATAACTTTGAGAAATCTCAATTTCACCACCATATAATACAACTTTTTTCTTTATCATATGGGAAGATGAGAATCGTGAACTATTTGTAATTTTAGATTTTTGTTTTTAGTTTAAATTCCTGTTATTTCTATTTAAAACTTATTTAAATTTAAGCGTTTTTCAAATACACAAATTTTAAAATAATCGCTTACTTAAAATGAGGTCATTTTTTATTATAATAAGTGAAAACACTACTTATTTTTAGAATAAATAAATTTGACAAACACATAAAAACCTAAATATGCTTACTTTATTAAATAAATACTTTTTTTAAAAAAAAAATAAGGACAAATAAAATCATTATTTAGTTTTCGAAGAAATTTATTCGAGTCTTTCTATTTTTTTTCCCTTTGAGCATTTATGAATAAATTTATTTAAAAAGACTCTTTATTTCTCATATTTATGGTTCTAATGAAATTTTCCTTCATAGATAAATATAAGATCTCTAATTATAGTTAGAACAATGAATTAGGGATTAAACAGTTAAGTAACGTTACTGGTGAAGCTCTAGAATCTTGATTTCTTGAATGGGAGATGAGAACGGTCATACCCTAACGCCATTTGCATAAAGCTATATATAATTTGGTCCATTAATTGTTTCATCATCTTGTAATTCTTTATACTTTATTTAATTATAGTTTAATTTACTTCTAATAAGCCAAAACATTTAATTCCAAACGTGTAGCTCAAATAATGTTGATTCTGTAAAATGGGTAAACCACAATTTGGTATGATACACTTAAGTATGAGCAATTAATCTTTTATCTTTAACCCATTTCGCATGCTTTAAATGCTTTTAAGAATAATAAATATAATAAACGTTTCTACGTGAATATGTTAGTCTAAGAAAGTATCGAGTAACCTTTAAAAATGAAAATTCTGAAATATATTCCGTTTTGCTTTTTTATGTTGAAAGTTCCTTTAACGTTGCTCGTTTTATGCAAAGACTTGAAGCAGCATTTGCATATAGATTCCAAATATGCACATAGACTCTTTGGTTGAGACAGAACTTTCAATTTGTGACAATTTAATCATAAACAACGGCTTGTCTAACTTTCAATGGTGTTAAATTATATGGTCTACATTAATCTTCATATAAGTACTAACCTTTCAATAAATTAAAAAACTGGATGCATATATAATAGTTCCATCAAAAATATATATTTAGGCAGTAATAATACTCGCATCCGATCCATATGTAAACAAATATTAAAATACTTACTATTCACATATATTAATTATCCGTCGCAAATTTTATTCATAAATATTTACGAGTATAAATATTTTTGTTATTTTTAGTAGAGTTCTTTCGATTCTTATAAAATAGAAAAGAAAAAAGAAATAAACAAAATCTGTAAATATAATGGTGGAATTTGAAAAAAAAAATAGAAATGCTAAATTAGGTTTTTTATATACAAATTATTTTTTCTAGTTAAAAAAAAATATTCACTTCATCCTTTAATTTCATTACATGAAATACGACATAAATAATGATATGGAAAAAAAATTGTAGGATATTTATTTGTAATCTAAGTAAATGGTATTTTCTATACATCAACTATTACATTTCTAAATATATATATATATATATATATATATATATATATATATATATATATATATATAATATCATTTATATGAGTCTAAATACCTGAAGTGATAATCATCCACACACTTTGCTATTTATTTGTTACTAAATCCTAATGGTTCAAAGTAACTAAAATATATTTTTACATTATTGTGATAAACGACACCAAAACAGAAATTGGTATATAAACGAAACAATATTAAGTATGTCTAACATAGAGACACCAAACATGTCAACGTTGTCACTCAACATTATCAATATTAAGTAACCCAACCTTCACTCAACAATACAAACACAGGTGAGCCTGTTGCTCACAACCCTATGTGGTAAAATCAAAAGATTTATTTTATCTTTTAAATATTTTTTCTCCTTATTTTATTAATCGTTTAAATATCGAAGCCTTAAACACATACAATATAAGTTTTTCCAATTACAAAACAAAATAAAAACTTACAATTTATCATTATTGATATCCGAGTTTCTTTCTTAAATCAATGGCGGCTTCTCCTCCTCCGCCATCAGAATGCGATTCCAGCTTCCCTGGGGTTGAAACTTCTGGCCGCGAGTGCGCTTACATACTGAGTTCAGTATTGAGAAGAGTATCCACGTGTAAAACTCAACTTCATATATACCAAAACTCGATATGTTCATCATCATCACATTCCTAGACTCCACCGACACTTTGGAGCATGTGCTCAGGTACAAATACCCTAAAAACAACCCTACAGATATAACTCCCAGCACCGCATTCATCACAAACCCAACAACTTTCTTCTTTCCCTCTAACACCTGCGAAGCCTCCTTCAATGCCCTGCTTCCACTAATCTCTTCACGAACCGATATATCAATTGCCAAGTTCCCCAAAGTGGCCACATACGAGAAGATTAAGGTACCTACTGCAACCAAAATCACTGTACCAACGTTGCTGGCTAAGACGTGACTTAGTTCATGTTCATGCTCACAAATAGAATTAACAATCAACGCCAGGCGCTGATGCAAAACTAAAATTCCGAAGAATATACAACCCAGCTTTATTAGCCTTACCAAGAACCACGTAACAAGTAGGCTTCTCGCGGGTTTAGTAACTATTGATATCAGGCTTGTGATGCTCAACTCCGCTTCCGAATCCACTTTCTTCGTAGAGGCTAAGATGTTGATAAGTGGCATCTGCAAGGAAATCATAGATATGCCAAGAACGGCAAAACCTTCAACTTGTAAAATAAATGAGACATACTGGAAGCTCGCGTCTGCAAAGCTGCTCAAGTCCTCACTATTTAGAAAAACATTGGACAAATGCCTCGTCACAGATAAGACGTAGAAGAAGACGAGAGCGGAGTCCCAGAAACACAGGAAAATTGTGAATAAGACTTTATGTGCAGCATACAAATCTTGGAGTTTTCTCAAAAAACCTGCCAAACCCATTTAGATCGAGAAAGGCTTCAGAATTTTTTCGGAGAGGGGAATGGTCGATTACGAAGTCCAGGCTGTTGCATATATTTATATGGAAAGGTATTACTAGGAATTATTGAAGGTGAAGAAGATTAGCTTTTGTGAAAAAGGTTTAATTCAAGTGTTATGACAGGAAAAGTATAAAAATAGAATGGTAAATGGGAGAAATTTCATTATTGATGGTTGGAAATTGAAAGTGTCTCAATTATTTTATTAAATCAGAGCCATACGTACGCTTAGACAGTGACAAATGATAAATAAAAGAAAAGATATAAGACCGTTCATCCATTGGTTCACTAGTACAAATAAGATAACTCTGTTGACCAACCCATTGCAGAAAGTGTGGCCAAGTAGGAAAAACATAAAAACATGATTATGCGTTTGCCGGGAGTCGAACCCGGGTCTATTGCTTGGAAGGCAATTATCCTAACCGTTGGACTACAAACGCTGGATACATTATTTAAATTTCTTTAATTTTATATAGTGAAATAATGTAAAGGTGAAAACCCAATTATGGTTTCATATACTTGATCACTTAAGTTAGAATATGATACAGGGAACTCCACTCCAGTTGAAATGCTCACTTAGATCACTTTGTTTCTTATATTTTAAGTGTTTTCACTTTTTAATACACTTCAAAAATAAAAATAGCAATGAAGAAATATATGTTTTTAATTGTTGCTTTTCTACTCCTATTGTACCAAACAAATAATTTTCAATTTGGAGAGCACAAAGAAAATAAAGGAAGAGTGTCTAGTTACACTGTCTAATAAAAAAAATAAACTTTAAATTTACCAATATATATTAAAAATAATATAATGTGTTAAAAAATAATTTTGATATAAATTTTTTCCAGCTATATATGTATGTAATGTCACTAAATATTTTAATCTCCTCTAATAAAATATGTTTTTCTTATTTTAAGTTTGACACATACAAGGGTGTTACAAAAATTAAATGATTTTTAAATGAATTAAATATGTTTTTGTCTCTTAATTTTCATTAAATTTTTGAATTAGTCCATTTTCAAACTTTAGATTAATTTAGTCATTTATCTTTCAAGATTATGAGAATTTAATTATTTTAATCAAATTTTGTTAAGTTTATTTTATGTTTCGTATACATTTCAGAATTGTATTTGAGTTGTTTATATTGTTTGACACATTTTTTCTTTAATATTAAATTAAATATTATTATGAAACACGTTTGAAATGTCAAATAAATTTAACAAAAATTGATTAAAATAATTAAATTTACATATTTAAAAAAAATAAAATACTAAATTAATTTAAAATTTTAAAATGAACTAATTTTAAAATTCACTCAAAATTAAGATATTTAAACATATTTAATCCTGTATAAATACACATAAAGTTTGGTTAAGGCCTTAACGAATTAGCCAAAAAAATACGTGTAACATATATTTATTAATAATTGAAAATTTAAAATAAATTCACAAAAAAAGAACTTTATATCTAAGACTACACAATGTAATAATATATACATACTGATGTTCGACCTTCGAATGAAAAATGAAAATTTTATTTAGTGTTTTTTTTTTCTGCATTCACTCCATTAACTTTTCTCATTTTTTTTCAACTTTTGAGAAAATCTTGCAAACCATTTTTCTCCAATCACTTTAGAAGTATTCATAAAAGATCACATATTTTAACCAAACTCCAGGTTGAGTTATTGTCACTCACCACCAGTGAGTTTAGTTTCTTTTTCATTCCTTTTTTTTTCTCAATCTTTTTATTACGAGGTTTTATTTCTATTTGTTTGGTAAAATTTCATACAAGCTTATTTTATTTTTCTTCTATTTGACTGGTAAAATTTCATACAAGCTTATTCTATTTGTCTTTTGCATTAGTATTTAAATTTTATAAATAATTCTTAATTACCATGTGTATTAAAAATTAATATTTTCTCTAACATTCATGTTTCTACTTTTAATTCATAGATATGCAATTGAGATATCACTTTATTTAAAGCATTATAAAAATATTTCATAGAAATTGATATTAGATAAATAAAAAAACAAAAATACTTTAATAATAGATATTATTTAGACACCAAACCAATAACTAATTTTTTTATTTTTATATATTTTATCATTGAATCAATTTTCTATATAAAGTATTTATTTAAATAATATAGTCAAAAAAGTAATTTTATAAAATATGATTACTAAATTAGCTTTCATAGTAATAATTAATTAGTTTATAAACCAGAGGCTAAATGATTTTTAATATCAGTTTCAAAATATCATTTAGTTTCTAAGTATTCTATTTATAAAATATGTTAACAATATCAAAATAAATATTCCACTAGCATATATTAAGATGGAAAGAAAAATGGTAGATATTTTTCAAACCATGTTAAGCAAAAGATAAAAACTGCGTTTGCCGGGAGTCGAACCCGGGTCTATTGCTTGGAAGGCAATTATCCTAACCGTTGGACTACAAACGCTTGATGAATTTGTAGATTCAATTAATTATTTATATATTAATACATACCACGTAAAAATGTAATAATTTCATATGCTTCGTCTTCTAAATATGATTATTTTATAGGGCATTGCATTTGACTCCGTACCCAACTTAAATAAATAAGAATGTAGAGTAATGATAATATATAATATATTTAAATAACTTTTTTCTTATAGTTTAAGTTTTGGAACTTTTTAATAATTTTTTAAAGTAAAAATAATAACGTGGAAAATAATTATTTAATAGTTCTTTATTATTCCTGTTGTACCGAAGAAAAAAAGAGCATACATGAACGAGTATCAGGTTACACTTTAAAAAAAAAAAAAAACTACTTTGAAATTCACCAAATCTCCTAATTTCTTGTAACAAAATATGTGTCTCTCATGTTAGGAATGACACATACAAACAAGTCCGTTAAAAAAATCAAATAATATACAAATTATACACAAAGTTTGATCACACACACACACAAAAAAAACACCTCTTAACACTTAGTAAACTACACAAAAATACCTTTATCAATACATATATTTCTATACAGAAAGTCCAAATTCGTACACAAAAAATAACTTTAAATCTAACTCTAGTGTAATATGCATGTTATTTTGGACCATCGAAAAAAAAAAAGCAATTGAATTAAATCAACTAAAATATTCTTGAAAAATCACATTTCTCAATTAAACTCTAACTTGCGAGTTATTGTCACCTCTGGCGACAACGAGTCTAGTGGTGTTTTTTTTTTTTTTCATTTTTAATTTTTTCTTAATTTCTTTTTTATTTGTAATTGCTTAGTGAAATTGGAGGCAAGTTTTTTCTATTTTTTATTATTTTGCATTAGTATTTTAGTTTTGACTTACAGCTTGTTGAAAGCGAGGAGGGTAAATATAGAAAGGTCTAATTGGTTAACATGATGCTGGTAGGAGTTTGAGGTTGACATGATTATATAGATAAACATAAATATGTTAAGTTTTTTTTTTTTTTTTTTTTTTACATTTAGTAAAGGAATTTGATATTGCACTATCATGTAAACAACATAAATCAAGAAGCTTTTCTGAAGATAAATAATCCATACAAATATTAAAAGATAAAGTTTTATAGTGTTTGAATGTTGAATGTAATATTTGTTTGATTTATAAAAGTTGTTATGAGTAAGAAGCAGGCGTGCAGAGACACCGACTATTTTGAATAGTCTCCTCCAAATGTAAAAGCAAGCTGCCCATAACGCATTGACTTAATACTACATTTTCTCATTTACCACAAATCAAAACCAAAATCAAACACAGAAACTTATAGGAAGTTACCAAAAACAGGAACACTACCATTACCAACCTAACTTCCACACCCACGCGCCAACTGCTTCCTATTTTCCAAATGTCATATCAAACCACACACATTTTCTCTTCCGTTCACACAATTAACATCAAAAACTTCAAATCACACATCAAATATTAACGCAACATTAACGCACTGTTTATTTAGACCGATGTTACTTTTATCACATATTTACGAAGATGATTTTACGAAATTCACGTGTTTTTTTAGGTGATGTGTAGCAATAAGGAAAGGCGGATTTACGGGATATAACGATTATCTCATCTTCCTAGACATCGAAGATTTGAGAGTGATTATTCCATTTTATCACTTTATCTTTTGCATGTGATTCCTATTTTCAATTTACCGTATCCCTTATTGCAATATAATGTTGTATTCTCTGAGGTTGAAGGTCGAAGGTGAGTGACATTTGTGGATGAATCAATGTTGAATTTTGTGTGTGCATTGGTGTGTGTGAAATAAGATGGTGTGTCTGTACTGGTTACATAATGGAAGATGATAGTTTAACAAAAAAATTTGACAAATTTTTGACAAATTACCTTTTTAAGTAAAAAAAATATTACAATTATTACTTTATTTTGATTAAAAAATAAAAAACTAATCTATTTAATTCTATTTGTAGAAACTTTGTCAAAAGTTTGTTAAAAAAAATTGTCAAAAGATAATTTTCCTTACATAATTGGTGTCTTATGTGACTATATGTGCATCGGTTACATAACCAATACGATGATGTGAGTGAATGTGCATGCGTTTATGTAACGATATTGGTGTTGTGAGTGTGTTACATCGGTTACGTAATCGGTGTTATGAGTATACATGGTGATAAATGTTAATTTTAATTTTAATTTTTTTTTCATTCATACAAAATTGTATTGTAATTTTTTTCATTTTATTTAATTTTTTATAAATTTTTAAATTCAGATGATTTAATTTTAAATTTTTTATCATATCAAATTACAAAATCATTCTAAAAATACTATCAAGGGTATTTTGGTAAACTATAAATTTTATCTATTTTTTACAATTTCTTAAATCTATCACATTAATCAAATCATTCATTAGCTAAAATTTATTTCTAAATTCACTTATTTTATCGTCTGAATCTTTTAAAAAAAACACAAACATATTCATTCTCTGGAATCCAAACATATTGATTTTCTTATTCTTCCCAAATTCATCCTACCAAAAGAACTAAAACCTAAGTGGTTACCACCGTAATTTATGATGATCAATTTCCAGAATGTTGATATTGAACTAGAAAAACAAAAATTAACAGAATGTAACTTAAATGTTATCAACCAAATTCCAAAATCCTGTCGTTTTTTTTTTTGGAATAATATTTTTGCCCATTTCATTCGACCTGCTTTTGGGTACTGCCGTCTTTCTCTTGACTTGGCAAGGGACCATGCTTCAACAAAACTTGAAGTCCAAGTTTGTCTTTCCTTCCATCTACTTATCCTATAAAAACCTCATTCCATCTATGAAACAAACATCATTTCTGCTCTTTCTCCTCTCTCACTTTCCACTTTCTATGGCACCCCTTCGTTCCCATCTGCTTCTCTTCTTCATTCTCTTCGCTTCCCTATCTTCCTGTCTACAAAGCAGAAAGCTTCCTCTCGGACCTCACAAACCCACCACCACGGTTCACCCATCTCTGTTTTTCGCTTCTCTTCCCAAAGGCACCGTCCCATCTTCCACGCCCAGCAGAAAAGGCCACTCCACCGTCGTCGATGAGAAACTCATTGCGCGTCAACTAATAACCACCGATCGACTTCTTCTGCAATCTGTTCCTAGCCCCGGTGCTGGACATTGATCACCACCTTCACTTCTATTTCTTCATTCTTCAAGTCTCAACATTTTTTTATTTCTTCAGTTTTTTTTTATATTCTTTGCATGGGAGAACTTACCATAATATAGGGGTTAGGGACATGTAGTTGAATGTATAAAGGTGGTGGTAGTTCTTGTATGTATACACGGTTCTGTTTTTCTCTGTTGTGGGTTATCCGCAATGCTTTCTTTGGATTCGTCATTGTTCAGGGGAAATATATCATGTATACTCATACTCACATTTTTGGCTTCTACATCTGCAACTTAGTTTGGTCTGTACAAACAAGTTTTAAATAAACACAGTCTTAATATTTACACGCTAGTAATGCCAAGAGAAAATTAAATTGCAATCCAATTTTCTTTTTCCATTATGATATTATGTAATGCAAATTTGGGAAGAATTCGGATCCATTACCTATCTCTATCTCTCACTCTTTCTCTCTTACCCGTCAACTCTATATTTTCTGTGTCGCGAACCTTAGAATAAATTGTTTCCATGACATCATTTTTTTAATAAAAAGTCATTCACTTTAATGCATAATAATATCTCATTACCCGTTTTTAGTGCTTTGAAGCTGTAGGAAGAATGGGCTTTGGATTTGGTTTTGGTTTTACTATTATAGTTTAGAAAAACAGTGGTCTTCCACTTCGGCGTGTCAAAACTCAAAAAATGCCAGAGAAAAACGCGTCAAAGATGGGTTGTATTTGTTGCATTTCGTCAAGTTAGATGGGGATCACCGTCTTGTTGTGTCATTGGCTATTGCAGTTTCTGATGTTACGATTTTCTTTTCATATTAGCAATATGGTTTTAGTATAAAGCACGAATAAAAATGGGTTGTGGTTTGTTAACTTCACGTTTCATTGATAAACGTGAGCAACAGTTATTCATTGACTTATGTTTAGCAGTTTTCTACTATTCATATTTTTTTTCTTTTCTACAGAGAAAATGTCTTTTTCGAATTAAGGTGACCAGCTTGAATAAAATAGTTAATCCCACTACAAAATCGTCAACCGAGTATATTTCCACAGCAAACAAGTGCATTTTTCTTTTTGGAATCAAGAAGCTTCGTGCTTGATTTCCACTTTTGGGTCCCTTTCAATTTATTTTTCAGAGTCTTAATTATATTAACGGTGCTTTTAGCAGAGTTACGTCTCTGTATAATGTCGTATTCCATTAATAAAGTATATCCATGTTTTCAACGGGTCGGACAGAGAAGATTGGATTCCTTTTGGTTTCTTCTTGCATTTCCTATTTTCTTTCCTTCCTCGGTAACAACCACGCGCTTCACTAGGAAATAATTTTCAATTTAACCTAACCCACCTTTGTTGTTTCAAGAGATTAAGAACAATCAGAGCACGAAACAGAGGCCAAGAACTTTGCTAGCAAGAACAGAGAGCAATGATCTGATAGTAAAACATGCAATTGCGATCTTAATTACAACCCTTGGGTTCTGGAAAACTGTCTCTTCTTGAGAAAAGTTTAGGCGTTACGGCTACATTTTATTTTGTTACACATAAAAAGAAAAGAAAATTATGGCCATAATCGTGGTAACGTATTCGGGGTCTCTTTCTAATTAATAAACTTAAATATCATCATTAAAGTCTGCAATGATGGTTCCATAATGGGTGCAGTAAACTATGATCCATTACTAAAATCTGTAGTTATGTTATTGTGCACGTCATTCTTTTGGCTATGAAAATGAATTATGGTAGAGAAATAAGCATTAGGATGCTGTGTTGAACTTATATTAATCAATGAAACCGTCACCATTAATGCACTCACATTCATTTTTAAAAGTTTGTTTTTAGTGCTACTGAAATTGAAAAATAAAAACACTGGTATTTTAAAGTTTTCAAAGTTTGGGACATGGACCTCCTTGGGAACTTAGTCTCATCCACGTTTGTCTATACATTTGAAATAATGATATCAACGTAAAGAGGCACGAATTGCTACTGTAATTTTGCCCCTTCAGAACCAACACAAGGGCTCCACAAACCACCGCTCATTTGAAAACCATGAACACAAAAATCAATTTGTCTGCCTTATGTTTGTCACTATTTTCATCCAAACACACCAAACAGTTTTCATCATAATTTTCTTAAAAAATCATAATAAATCTTACGAAGGAAAAAAACAAAATATAGACTATAAACAAGTTTTCTTTATCCTCAAATATTCGATATCTAATAATTTTACATTGCTGAGAGATATCAAGATCGATTTTAATACATCTCAAATATGGTAATTGCCACTATCGATGAAATATTGATGTATGTGAAAAATGAAAATTCACTTAAACCCGAATCAAGAACTTGTTCTACTGAAGATTTGATGCGGGAACAATATTTATTGTGGCTAATTATACTTTAGATATATATATTGATTATCTGTTGAGTTTTTTTGTGTTGCTTCTTTATTATGTTTTTATAATATATAGATTATGACTAATTTTAACATTTTAAAATATATTAAAAAGATATTTAAAGTATCAATACAATGTATTTTTAATGTTCAATAGAAAATAACACAAAAAAAAATCAATAGAAAATTTAGATTCAAGTCAAGAACTTGTTCCACTAAAGACTTAATGCGGGAACAATATTTATTGTAGCTAATTATACTCTAGATATATACATTATTGTCACAAGGTTCTAAACCTTGAGAATAATTGTTAAATATATATTTTAAATATTTAAACCATTAACGAGATTCATTACGATTTTCATATTATAAAAAGTATTATTTGATTTTTAGCTGTAATGTGATTATTGATAATTAAAAATAAAAGAAATGAAATGTAGAGAAATATCAAGATATTATAAACTAACCATACAAAATAAAATAAATATTACACTCTTTCTAAAACATTGTAGATTTATATTTAGTATTTAAACACTAAATCTAATTTATATTTTGATATCCATTCCAATTTCATATTCACACTTACAATTCAACATCATTTATTTCTGCAAACTGTTGGGTTGAGCGTATTAAAAAAAAGGGAACTTTGGGCCTATATAGCTAGCTGATACCAACAAATAAATCTGCAGGAAAAAAAAAAATTGGCAACACGAAATGAGGTTTACCAAATGAAATAACTAAAAGCTGTAGACAAAATGACCGGCAATTAAGAAATATTTGAATAAATCATAAGTTTGACAAAATAACATTCTACAATCACATGGGCATAATGGCTAGGAAGAACATAGTGGCAGTTGGGGTAGTGGGCATGTTTACATTTTAGCTTCTTTCGTACTGAAAAATAAAAAACTCAACGCAAATTTGTTGCCATATGATCGTAAATTCATATTACGAGCTTTGAAAATTATCAGAAGGGAGGAATAAAATGAAGTGAGTTTACTGGTTACAGATGATGGTTCTACCACGTGTCCATGCAACACGCACGCAACTTGTTTCTTGCAAATGTCTTGAGAACGGAGAACACTGTAGTTGGATTGGACAACAAGCATGTGAAAATTCTCAAAATTCTTCGTCAAACTATAAAATGTGGGCGGGGTGGGCAAGAATCATGTTTCACATGCATGGGTGTATCAGTCTTTGCAACACTACTCTCTTATTTTAAGTAATATATATAATACATTGAATTATATATTCAAACGGCCTATTAGCTCAGTTGGTTAGAGCGTCGTGCTAATAACGCGAAGGTCGCAGGTTCGAGACCTGCATGGGCCATTCGAAAATACAATTTTACTTTTAATTTTTCTTCAATTACATTCCTTCATCAACTCGACTACTATTTGGGCTTCTGAGTTGCCTGGCCCGTGCCTGCGTTATTTGGGCCTATAGACCCATATTCTTGAAGGCTCCATGTTCATGTCAATGCTGACAACTTTGGGACTTGTCTTTGAAAATCTTCTCTGCATGGTTCGTGTTAATAATTAACAAATACTATATTATATTAACTTTATCTAGCTTTAATCATATTCAAATTTCATGTCACAAATAATAACTTTTAATCATAGAATAAATAAATTATATCCAAAATCCAGGTGAAAAAAAAAAATACCCAACTTGCAATAGATATGATTAATGAGTAAGAAGTGAAACATATAAATATAAAAACAAACGCATTTTATATTTATATAAAATCTTGCCTATTATCATCTTTATTCTCCACACTATAAAAAGCTGGCTCGTAGAAAAAAGTGTTTGCACTTGATTTGGTAAAAGAATATTCAAACCCTGCTTTAAGTATTAAGTATATGATTGTTTTTATCAACTTGACCCTTTTTATTTGCTTGGAAAGTGACCTTATGGTATTAAGATCTTTACGGCTACCTTTTATTTTATTTTATTTTCCTTTACTTTTCCTTGTTGAAGCATATTGCCCATCATGCCAAGTTAAAATTTCTGGGTACTTAGGTCTACTTCTCCATATATGATCATGCAGACAATTTTTGTCACTCTTTGATTTCAACTCTTTTTAATTTATAAACTTTTTTTTCAATTTTAAACAATTCATATATATATAATATGTATTTTTGAACAACTGTTAAACATAATTTCTACTGAAAATGCTTAGTTAACTGTTTTGTGAATTTTTTTAACAGTAGTGAGAAGAGGCTACAGGTTTTAGTTTTTAATTATCTAACTGTGTGAGAACACGTGATTAGAACCGAGTTTTGGTTCCGCCGCAAAGAAACGTATGCATGATGAGTGGTAAACCCAGGCAGCACCTACCTATTTCTCACCGAAATCCTATGCAAACTAAAACCTCTTTTCTGAAAATTAGAATTTATTAAGATTGCATCACAGAAAAAGGGTTTTAAAGTGATTAGATTACACATAACGAAACAAAAACTACATCGATGTTCCTCCGGAACTAGACACTAAGGTTCCTTCCCAATGACTCAAAATGATTCTCTCCACCATCCATATGAAAAGGGTTAATTAATCATCAACAACACTCACATTCAGTTCCAAAACTTGGGTTGTGTTGCTAACGACAACAATATTATTGAACCAAATTGCGAAGCTAGCTAGCTAAATGTTCGTCTCACTAACACAAAAAAGCCTTTTAACGTCCGAGATTTTCGACCTTTGACGTCTGCCCAAACACCGACGTCGTATCGGGAGACGTCAAAATAACGTCGGAAAAAAGAGCAGACGTCACTTGACGTCGGTCTTTTAAGAGTCCGACGTTATCCAACGTCGGGGCTAGTGACACAGACGTCAATTTCGCGCTAAAATGTGGAAAAAACGTGAGTAGTTTAACGTCTGTCAGAGCCCGTCAGACGTTAAATAATGTCGGCCCTGGTACGGTCAGACGTTAAATAACGTCTGACGGGCTCTGACAGACGTTAAACTGCTCCATTTTTTTAAAAAAAAATTGACTGTTTTTGCAACATCCATACACCTGAAAATCAGAAAATTCCCAGAACAATTTCATAATACTTTCAGCACAATTCTAGACAGAACATAGATAGCAATTACGACAGATCAATACCTTGAAGTCCTGAGCGATTTCACGAACCAACCTCTGGAAGGGGAGTTTCCTGATCAGAAGCTCGGTACTCTTCTGGTATTTCCTAATTTCACTGTTTAAAGAAACAATAATCATTAGAGACCATAGTCAGGAATAAATAAACTATAAGAGGAAAACGAATGAAAGACACTTAAGACTCACCGAAGAGCAACAGTACCAGGACGATAACGATGAGGTTTCTTCACACCACCAGTGGTTGGTGCAGACTTACGTGCAGCCTGGATGTAAATTTTGAGACCAAACATTAATGCTATCACATAAAGTTTAAACCCCAAGATCAAATCATTGAACATAAAATTTAAACCCCAAGATCAAATCAAGAACGGTTATTTATTGAGATTTTCCGACGAACCTTAGTTGCAACCTGCTTCCGAGGAGCCTTTCCTCCCGTTGACTTACGAGCAGTTTGCTTCGTACGGGCCATCTGTGTATACAAACCCAAACAAAGTTACGGAAAAGAAAACAATTGGAACTCGCTTGCCCTTGTTAAGGGTAAAATGACCTTCAAAACATTGTCCAAGTTTAATTAAGCAACAAAGAAGTAAAAGAAATATAATTAGCAGTCTAAATATGTCTTCAAAGAGGAACAAAACCCTAGAAAGAAAGAAACAAGAAAGACGAACTTTGAGAGGAAGTCTAGGGTCTCCGCACACTGCTGGCCAAATGGGAACGAAGAGCAAGTGGGACGAATCTCAAAACGCTGCAAATGGGGATGAAAACGGAAAATAATCGGTTCAAAACGCGTAAAATCAACCCATAATTAAACCCCAACAAGTTTAATGGCGAGAACCTTTCGAAACTCACCTGGAGGGGATCGGAAATGGCGTCGCCGGCGGGAACTCTCGCGGAAACGATGAACAGCGCGAGGGTTTCTGCGTTTCGCGCAGAGATAAGCTGAAACTTAACGTCGGAGGTGTTATGTCCGACGTTAAGTGACGTCGGGGGTGGTAGGGGCCGACGTTAAGTGACGTCTGGCGCGCGCTGGTCCGACGTCAAGGGACGTCTGTCGAGCTGGGGGCTGACGTCCTTTTTTGAGTGACGTCGGGGTATTTTTTAACAGACGTTAAGTAACGTCTGCCCGCTCCACGTCAGACGTTAAAAATGTCTCATTATTTACAAAAATGCCACCGCTCATTGTTAACGTTGGGCTTTTTTTAGACAGACGTTATTGGGGTGACGTTAAAGGCCTTTTTTGTGTTAGTGTCTTTTTGGTCTTGTCTCTATAGGTATTTATTTTTTAATTCTTGCTATAGGTCTAACATAAAAGATACTAATCCTAATTCATTATAATCACACGTGGATGCTTCCTATATTTTATCAACTTCTTTTGTCGTTTCTTCCAGAGTAAAAGCCTATATTAATTTATTAAAATGTGGGGTGTTCTTTTCTTTAATCAAGCACTTCTTTTCATTCACTTCATTTTCAACAGGTTAATATAAATTAAAGGATTTGGTGACATGGCCATTATAAAGTTGATGGAGTAGTCAAATTCAGATTCTGCTGCGATTATGGGTAATGATTTCCACCTCTTACATCACACTAACGAACCTTTATTTCCTAAAGTAAAAGTTATAGTACCAAATTGGATTGGGATAAACACAAAATTTTAAGCGTTATTTCTTAATTAAAACTACAGTTTATTTTGTGTTTAAAATTTAAAAATGAAATTTATATTTCATCTAACTTTTTCGAATTGGACAAGTCACCGGCTCAAAGCATGTTGTGGGCAATATAAAGCCCAAAAATCTAACTTCTTTTCAGATTTCTAGAATGAAAATTAAGCCGGACGAAATATTAATCTATAAAATTTTATGTGTTAAGTGCAAATCTTGAGAATGATCGAATCACCATAAATGGACTTAGATTTAATTCATTTTCAAAATTGGAACACTACTTTCCATTAAACAATTTAACTCGTTGATATATATATATATATATAAGTTTAATTAATCGTAAGGTACCCAGTTTGGTACTAGAGTGTCAA
>Ga0214545_1000674_pt1 | contig 57347 bp, 34 predicted proteins | sample CNSS4metaG_FD_160064 | JGI IMG/M metagenome (GOLD analysis project Ga0214545, IMG submission 160064) | Root nodule microbial communities from cowpea collected in UCLA plant growth center, Los Angeles, California, USA - CNSS4 | ecosystem: Host-associated > Plants > Roots > Nodule | place: USA... | reverse complement strand
ATGAGAATGTATATAACCCCATTTCGGTTGGGTCCGGTATAGAATGAACTTAGAATCATGGAATCGACTCGATCATCAGATTTTCGATTCTAAGTTCATAACCCTAGCCCATTCCCATTTTGGGCGTAGCATATCTACTAATTCTTTGATTTCAGTTAGTAAGGTAAGAGTTGAACTAAGAAATAGATTCTAGAAGCTAAAAAAGGGAAATAGATTCTAGAAGCTAAAAAAGGGTATCCTGAGCAATTTCAATAATAGGGTTCATTGATATTGGAGGAACAACCCACCTGCTAGTTGGTGCTAAAGGTGATGGGTTGTTTGAGGGTGGTAGGTGGGATGCCTAGTAAGCCCAAAAGGATCCGGGGGTGTTATAGTTATTATTATTATTATTGTTTTTATTATTATGGTTACATACACATTTTACTTTTACTTACTATCTATGAATCATGTTTCAATTACTTTACCCTTTTATTTGTTTTGTTGTTTATTCATCTTTACATTTGAATAATTATTTCAATTCAAAAAAATAGTTACTAAAATTAGTGAAATAATAAAACTGAAAAATAATTTTTTTTATTTTAAATAATTATTTAAGTTTAAAATATAACAATTAAGAGGATAAAATTGAGAAAACAAAAAAAGAGATCAAAGTTGTTTATCTCTTTATATATGTAATTGTATTATTATTATTATTATTAGTATTATTATTATTATTTTTATCACTACAAGATATTATTTTAGTATTATTATTATTATTGTTATTATTATTATTACTATTATTTTTATTATTATAGTTAAACAAACATTTTACATTTATTTACTACGGGATCATATCTCAATTGCTTGCACTCTTTCTTTGTTTTGTTGTTCATTTTATTTTTATATCTATGTAATTATTTGTATTAAAAATATAGTTACTAAAATTATTAAAATGAGAAAATGGACAAATAATTTTTATTATGAATAATTATTTTAATTTTACAAATAATAATTAAGAGGATAAAATTGTATAAACAAAAGATGACACAACAAATGTATATCTCTTTACATATGTAGTTATTGTATTATTATTATTTTATCACTACGATATATTATTATAATGATATTATTATTATTATTATTATTATTATTATTATTATAATTACACACACATTTTAAATTAATTTACTACGAGATCGTATTTCAATTACTTGTCATTTTTATTTGTTTTGTTGTTAATGTATATCTTTATATATAATTGTAGATTATTATAGTTGACATTAGTCTTAGTGTTAGCATTAATATTAACATTTATAGCATAAATATTATTATTATTATTAGTATCATTATTATTTTTATTATTATTATTACTATTCATTATTGTGTTATTATTATAAGTGTGTTTTTTTTTAATTATAGAAAACGTTGTTATACTGAATACTTTTGTTAAATAGAATTTTAATCTTTTAAAATTTTTATAATTTATAATTTATATAATATTATTGTTAGTATTTCTAATGGTTAAATAAATATAATAACAATTATATTATTATTTTTAAAAAATTACAATAAAAAATATATACGCACAGATCATAGGCGAGAGACAAATTTCACTATCCCATATTGATCCCCATGGAACAAATTCATCATCATCCCCATACCCAACCCAACGGGTATCAAACTTTTGTCTCATCCCCATCCTCGATAACGGGTATTTACTTGTACTCATCCCCATATCAACTTTCTTACTGTTTTAATATTAATTAATTATTATAAAATAATAAAAAATTATGACAAAGAAAACATAATATTATCAAATATTCAATACTAAGAGGAGGATTGTTTCTCCAATATCAAATATTTATAAAGAAATTATGTTATAATTGTATATATTTTAAATTAGAAAACAAAATAAAATTTCACGAGAACCAGAACTTATGTTAAATTTGCAAACATTAGAGAATTGTAGCTAATAAAATTTAATTTGTAAAAAACTATAAAACGAAAACAAATATTCAGATTAAAATATATGTTAAATGTATCTTTACTTCAATTTTATTTTTAAAATTCTAATGATTCTCTTTTTTATATACTAATAAAAGATATAATAAATCACTTGACCCGAATAACGTAAAGAATAAATATCAAACTAATAATAATAAATTTTTAAGATAAATATTGTATCTTTTGAACTTGAATATATGTTGGGGGTGGTAAAAGAAAATTCATGACAATTACATTAAAATTTTATATTATAGTAAATAAAATTTATTTATACAATTATAGTGACAAAATCAAAGTATGATAATGAGTTAAAATATAAAAGATAATTATATAAAATATATCAAAATAATATTTTACATTATGAAAATAAAAATATTAAAAAATTATCAAATGTGTGTTTTGAGAGACCATTGAATGAAATCACACGAAGGAAAACAACTATATAATCAAGGATATGATAAAATGAAAAATACTTTAGATATCTAAAAAAACTTTTTAAATATGAACATAACCAATGCTTCGGAAATAACGAAAATTATTTTAGCGAAACAAAATAGTTATTCAAATGAAATAATAATAATAATAATAATAATAATAATAGAGTAAAAGAGATAAATTTTTTATATTACGTAGTATTTTGACGGGTATGAAGACGAGGACGGGACAAATATGTACAATATCAATTTTATAATTATTTCGTAAAATTAATTAATTACACTATATTTAATATCAATTTTATTTATTATACTTAAAACTGAAATTATTATTACATCATTTAGATTTACTATTTACTACTTCATTACTTTAATAACAACATTTACAACAATATAACATAATTTTTATGATATTTTATTATATAATATTTTACTACTTAATATACAAAATAAAAAAAATACAACCCGTGCGCACGGGTCAGTCTCCTAGTTTCATTTTAAAATTTTAAAATATAAAATATAAAAATATTTCCGACGCATAAATAAAAAACTCACAAATATTCTCTTTAAGAGTAATGAATAATAAAACAATTTTTGTAGACAAACGGATAGCCAATAAGAACTATACGCATACTATCCGTTGACATAGAAGCCGGTGTAACTGAAATTAATACTGGAGAAGATGATCGAATGACTTTTGCTTCTCCTTTTTCATCACTTAAAAGCAATTGTTTTTGCATATGATTGGAGGTACAGACCTGAAACATGTCGTATCTCTATGTTTTAGTGTTACACGAGCCTAATAATGTTAATGTGAAGAATGATGAGTGCACAGATTAATAAATTCACCATCATGTGTCAATGTAAGAACAACAGTTATGGCCGGAAATTTTGGAGAGAAGTGTTATGGAAATTCAGAAAAGTAAAGAGGAAAAGGAAAAAGAACATGAAGACAATGAGGCGCTTCCTGAATGATACATGTTACAAGCTATCTTATTCCATCACCAAGATTAGACTAAAGATAAAGCCTGTAGAACCACAATGATGTCAGTCCCTTTTGTCAAAATCCCCATATGCAAAAATCCCTTTCTGCCAAATTGCTCTTCCTTCACATGTGATTTCATGCCCAAAATTTCATTTGCACATACCAACTCCATGTTTTTGAGCACTTTCTTCATCCACACCCATGAAGTCAGATACCGAATATTGTGTATTTTTAATTGTCATTTTTACTCATAGAATTGGTCAAAGATTGGTTTGATCACTATTATAATTACACGTGACTGTAGATAAGACGAGTTTATATTATATAAATTAGTGTAAATCTTATTTTATAAATCAGTTGTGCTGAGTCGAGTTAGACTTAAAGTCTATTTCTTAATCTAATTGTTTTTTTATAAGTTGATTATAGAAACGAGCTGACATATGACAGGAAAAACTACAATTGAACTAAAGATGTTGATCAATTAATGCTAGAATGTTTGAACTAGATGTCTTATGCAGATCCTATAAAAGAAAGTGTTATCTGGAAAAAAAGTATTATTACAAAACATTTATTGTTATTTTTGTTTTCTAGCAAGTTAGGGAGGGAAGGAGAATATGGCCTTTGATGGATACATATATATGATTGGCATTCTCTAGTTTGTCCAAACCTATTTGGAAAGTTCACTTGTTATGTCCCACAAACGGGATTCTACAACACCTCCCCATACCCAAAACCATGTTCTAGTTCACTGTCCCTTTCATCCTTTTCTTTCTCACGTGTTTTAACTAATGGACACAACTAATGGATGTAGGCTATGTTTTCCCAATCGAGGCAACATGCTGCATTAGCAAAAAATGATTCACATTTTGGAAACAACACCTGTGTTTTGTTTTGCTCACTTCGTGGTCTCAATTGTGCAACATATGTACACTTTGTTTGAGAAGTCACTTTCATTCTTCTTTTTCTCTCACAATTTTCTTTCTCCCGTAGCAATGGAGTGTTATCACTTGCCAAAAACTAAAGACTTGATACAAAATAATCACCAACGTAATGAAAATGATGGTTCCACTTATCAGTGTCACAGCCATGATACGTACAATAGGTGTTTCTGCTGTCACAAGTTCATATGAACTAACTCTAATTTGTTTTGAATTATTTGTGTTCAAAAATTATTTTGGTTCTCATATAAAAACAAACAAACACTAACTATTATAATATAGCTGGCAACAAAGACAAAAGATCACAAATAACAAGTACCATAAACTACATCGACTTTTGAAGTTACTCGCATATAAAAAACTTCTAAGTTGTCTTGTTTGATCAGTTCAGCTAAAATAACCGCTCTTCTAATGTTAAAATAACCATTTGACTGTCTACACATAAAACACAGCTAAATCATTAGAAAATGTTTCCGTAAAACAACAGTTTTACCATTTCAGCATGTTCACCTAACCTTATCTTGTGTTTATAAATGGTTTTGCAAGGAGAATCTCAGTTCTATAGAACTACGTGAACTTATATATATATATATATATATATATATATATATATATATATATATATATATATATCCATGCTACAGGGAGGCCATGTAGTTTGTACTTTTGTAATCCTATTCCTCATTTAAAGAGGCTGTTGTATATGGTTTTCGATGATTACATGGATCAAGGAAGCATGTCTGTCAGATTAATTTGAAAATTTACCCATCATCATTTGATGTAAAACCATATACTACCCTGCACATTTCTCTTGTAATATCGGTGTTTCCTGCCATTGAAAATCGTCCCTCTGACATAAGCAAAATCGATAATAAGATAAAATAGAAGTTTCATTTGTTTATTTGTTGGGACATATGAAGTGAAATTTCCACTCTGCAGTGAAACTTAAAATATATGATGCGTCCAAAGAAGAACCCCCGCACTTTGTGTTGTTCATCGGTCTATAAGGAGAATAACTCCACAAGACTTTTGTCAAATTTGTCACTTTTTTCTTTCTATATAAAATGTTAGATTAAAGCTCAAATGATAATATTCATTTTCTCAATGAGTAATGCTTATGTTGATACATAATCTCCTTTATCAGGAAAATATATAACTTTGTTTAAGCAAAACTTTTGTTCACTTGCCTATCAAAGAAGTTTACTGGTCTTTTTCTGTAGCTTTTCTCGGCTCTGCTTTTCACCTACACACAGTTGGGTTAAGATATAATTCTGTGCACTGAATATCCCTCGGTGAATCCCTCTGCATAGCGCAATTTTCAACCTATAAAATATATTTTCATTTTGAAAATAATATAATAGCGTGTGAACAACGTTCCTTTGTTTTTCTATCTTTTCTCAGCTTTCAGTTTCTTTTGAGTCTCCTAACCTCCTTTTTTCCTTTCTTTTCTTTCTTCCATATGTCTAAAGAAGTGTGCAACAAAAAAAAAAGAAACTTTTCTGGCAATAGGTGTGTATGATTACAATAAGCAAGAACCACACCCCAATCCTTTTCTTTTTTGTATTGGTTTTGGAACCAAAAAGGTCAAGCCCCATTAGTATATTAGTGCATATAATATTATATTTGTAGATTCTTTGACAAACGTTAGTCTCTTTGATGCTGAAGGACAATATGGGTATCTCCCTGGTTACCCTTCAAAAAGTCATAAGACAAAGGGAAACCCCACAACACACCCTCTATTCCTTTCAAGCATCCAATGTTCTTTATCCCTTACCTTTCATCCCTTTTGAGGTAAATCCATGCTTTTTCTTTCTTGCAAATCCAGTATCTATTTTGCTACGCTCACCTATTTTCTCATCATTGTTTATAATTGGTAAAACTTGAGTAGTCTAAACTAGAAAAGTACGTTGATAAAATTACAATGATTAAGCATTTAAGCAGGAGAAACACTTACTAAACAAAGTGTTTGATTCGTGATACACATGGAACTTAAATGTTATAGTATAATAATACCACTCTAAGTATGAAAGCTTTAGCTAAGGGTTTATAATACTGTACACAGATTGCTCCAATACACCTAATAAATAAACAATACCCATTTACTTAGATCGCAATTTATGTTTTCAACCAAAATTATACCAATATCTAACAGTAGTCCCAATTTTTTTTTGTCTTCATTGTATTCTATCAAATCAAGTGGCTTAATGTCTAAGGTATAATTAATTGAGAGGTGCAAAATGAGACAAAGGGTGGACGGACGGTCACCAACTCCCACTTGTTTTCCCAACAAGAGAAGAGAATGTTGAAAATAAATACGCTGTTATTCATTCATACATATACTTTCCACTTACGACCTTGCTTGTTGTCAGTGCAGCCACTACTTATTTTCTTCTCCTCGTTGGTCACACCTTGGATCTTTAGTGAGACTTTAGAGTGAGATTTGTTCACTTTCTGAGGCTTTGACATTTCCCCCTCGTTCACCATTCCTCAAAGTTATTCCATAAAGACTTTGTTCTTGAGGTAAAGCCTACTCCAATAACTCCTTTTCATGCAAATGAAAAAGGACATCCTTTTCAAAGACCAGTAGTGGCTTAGCACTAGCACTGAGAACTCAGGAGAGTCTTAATAGAAAAGACGTGTTTGGTTATAACAGCCAGTGACCACTCTGGGGGAACTTTCATGAAGGAAGCTCCACTGAGCTTAAATGCAAATGGAAATGTGAAATATAGGAATCTATTTAGTATTCTCTGGGAACTGAATTTGGACTCTTCAGTTTTGACTGGTGCTTTTGGCTCATTTCTCAAGTGTGCTTCATCTGAGTTCTGACTTGTGAAGTTCCAAGGTTGTAGGATGGTTTGTGACATCTTTGTGGCTTTGTTTTAACACAGTTGAAGTTGTTGCTTGTGTCAATTGTCAGTTGTTTCTGCTTTACTGTGTGAAGAACTCTGTTTTCGGTGGCTTTCAGGTATGGGGCACGAAGGGGGTGGAGAAAATAAAATGCTGGGATTGAGATTTACTCCAAGGCACAAACGTTCAAAGAGGTTCATATCTGTTTCTTATGCTTTAGCCTTTAGCTTTTCTTGTTCCTTTGTAATGTGCTTAAGAACACGTTATGTACTGTTGAACGGCTTATAGTTGCTTTTACATTGTCTTTAACGTGATTTTGCTTTAAACATGAACCTGGATATGGAACCAAGCACTAATATTTGCTGTGTTTTACATGGCAGTCTTCCTGACAAGAAGAAAATGGAGGAGGATAATCCAGATAATCGCATTCAGGTCTCAGATCGCAAGAAGCTGGTATATTGAAATCTCTTCTTTCTATTTTCTTTCAATACTCTCAGAAATTGAGGGCACAACACGTAGATAGATACATTCACAACAGGCGTGTATGATGCTGAAAAGAAATTTCATCATTCTTCCTTTGACTTTTAGGACAAATCTTTAATCATGAATGATGTCAATGGTGGCCCAAAATTTAATAATAACTAACCGTCTTTCCAAAAGTCTAATCTAAGATGAGCGAACAGAGGATTGGTTTTGGCAAACATTATCATTTTTATTTCAATCTCATTAATTACATCCATACTGTTGCGACATTGATGGTCTATTCTGATTTCATTCTTTATAGTCCCCATGGGCGACATTATTTATAATCTTTCAAGCATAAGTATGGGTTTGATTTGATTCCAGGACATGGATTATCTCACGGAATGTGATAAAGCTGGAAAAAACCGAACCCCTACAAATGAAGTTCACGGTACTCTGAAGCAAGAGGTACAGTATCAGAAATGTTGCTCCTCATAATTCTTTTGATGCAGATTTTGATGCAATCATATTTATTGCACCGTGGCCCCTTTGTCCATTTCTTTTTTGTTTTGTTTTTTTTTTCTTCCCTTTTTGGTACATTACATCCATTATTGAGTTTGTGCATCCCGCGTGAGGGACTTGGACCATATTCTTTTAATCATGTCTATTTCGTTCATATTTATTTATTGTTAAATTACCCTGTGACAGATTCTTCAACTGGAGAGAAGACTACAAGACCAATTTCAGGTCAGAGGCACGTTAGAAAAGGCACTTGGATACAGATCTTCATCTCTGGTTAATTCAAATGAGATGATGATACCCAAGGTAGCACCAAGTTCAATTAAATTCGGGTCTATAAATTATGCATATACAAACACATTATCGTATGTGTGTCCTGTATCATGAGATTATAGTGCAGCGTATACATGATTATACACATTGTTATGCATTTCTCTAGTCTTAATTTTTTTTTTCTTTGTATTCCAGCCAGCCACAGAATTAATTAGGGAAATTGCAGTGTTGGAGTTGGAAGTTGTGTATTTGGAGCAACATCTTCTGTCCTTGTACCGTAAAGCTTTTGATCAACAATTATCTTCGGTATCTCCGACTTCAAAAGATGAAAGTGTAAAATTCCCTCTGACAACACTTAGTGCACGATTCATCAATGTTTCTGTGCCAGAGATCTTAGCCAATAGAGAATGTTCTACAACACCATCTAAAGACCGTGAGCCTGAGACTCAGAGAAAAGAGCAAAACAGACATGAGCCAGAGCCTGAGACTTTAGGGAAAGAATACAATGAAAATCTGATAGAAGAAAACCATTTAGATTCTGGTGTTTATCGTTGCCATTCCTCGTTATCCCATTGTCCAGCGTTTACGAGAGAATCTCCTCCAGCAGATTCTTTAGCTAGATCTCTGCGTGCCTGTCATTCCCAGCCATTGTCCATGTTGGAGGTAAGTCTAATAAGTCTTGTTTGAATAAAGTTCTCAATGAACATTTACAAGATGAAAAACATAGGAAGATAAAATAAAATAAACGCATCTGTTAAGTTAAAATTAGTTTATGTATTGAGTTGTAGTCATGAAATCACTGACTGTCATTGGATTTTAACTTTGAGTGCATGATTATATGCAGTATGCTCAAAGCTCTTCAACAAACATATTAAGTCTTGCAGAACATCTTGGCACCCGAATATCTGATCATGTTACAGTGACACCTAATAAACTTTCTGAGGATATGGTAAAATGTATATCCGCTATATACTGCAAGCTTGCAGACCCTCCTATGACTCATCCAGGCCTCTCGTCTCCAAGTTCATCCTTGTCCTCGACAAGTGTCTTTTCCATTGGAGATCAAGATGACATGTGGAGTCCAAGGTTCAAGAATAACTCTTCCTTTGATGTACGGTTGGATAATCCTTTCCACGTAGAAGGACTCAAGGAGTTTAGCGGTCCGTACAGCACCATGGTTGAAGTGTCATGGCTTTATAGAGAGAATCAGAAGTCTGGTGATACTGAGAAACTGCTTCAGAATTTCAGGTGAGGCTGTTATATTTCATTGAGATAATGAATATCTCACGTTATATAGTAGAAGTTTTTAATGAGCTTGTCCTTTTTATGTTGTTTTAGATCACTTATTTCTCGACTAGAACAAGTAGACGCTGGTAGGCTGAAACACGAGGAGAAGCTAGCTTTTTGGATCAACATACACAATGCTTTAGTGATGCATGTAATTATACTGTCAACAATATGGTTTTGCGTGATGTTTTCCCATTTGGTTAGTGGTGTTATAATTTGTTATTTCGTTTCTAATAGGCATTTTTGGCTTATGGGATTCCACAAAACAATGTGAAAAGAGCCTTTCTTCTTTTGAAGGTAAACATTGAGAGTAGTAACTTCAAAGTTATTTATTACAGGATGGAACTCTTAAGGCTATATGCTTGTTTGGTTTGCAGGCTGCATATAATGTTGGGGGTCATACGATTAGTGCTGACACAATACAGAGTACCATACTTAAGTGCCGGATGTCTCGTCCAGGCCAGGTGAATCCTATGTTCCCAGTTACTTCCATGTAGAAAACAAATAACAAATGAGAGAAAAATACAACTGAAGTGAAACTCAGATATTCTAGACACTGGTGATTTACATGGTTGCTTCTTCAAACTTGATTCCTCTTGTAGTGGCTGCGCTTGTTATTTTCTCCGAAGACAAAATTCAAAATTGGAGATAGACGACAGGCATATGCATTGGAGCATCCTGATCCTCTTTCACACTTTGCACTCTGTTCAGGAAACCATTCTGATCCTGCGGTATTCCCTCAATTCTCATTTTTATGCAATTTCGTTACTCATTTTTTGCTTTCTTGACATTTATTTGGGAAATTCCTTATACATTAGCTAGTATTCAAGCTAAATCAGCTGGATAACATAGAAATTAAATCAGTTGTAAAAGTTGTTTACATGCTTTAACAATGCCATATGCAATGGTTAGAACTTGGAAGTGTTACTACGTCAGGAAGAAAATTACTTCTAACTGTGTTTAACAATTAACATGGAATGTGGTGATACAAGTGGACTATTCTCAGAGGATTCACACCTTATTCGACCTCTTGCTATCCACCCATTGAAATCTGTCAACCAAACTCGTTTTCTTAATTGGCAACAACTTCCCTCTTTAGTTGACTTTTTTTGTTCTGCATTGAGGGGTCTGAATCGAAGAACGAAAAAAGGACAGAAGATTCTATTTCAATCATGCTTTGCTCTCAATAAGAAGATAAAGTGGACCATTCCATGTTAGCTGTAAAACTACGACACCAAGTTATTATGCTAACCAAACAAATTGGAGGCAGGGGATTAAGAAATAAATATATGGACAAATAGATTAGGAGTAGAGCAGACATTTTTTAATTTCCATTGGCCTAACTCTGATGATGTTTGACAGGTACGTATATACACACCAAAGAGTGTGTTTCAAGAGCTAGAAGTTGCAAAGAGCGAGTACATTCGAGCCAACTTAGGAGTACGCAAGGACCAAAAAATACTGTTACCAAAGCTTCTTGAATCATTCAGCAAGGACTCGGGTTTGTGCCCCAATGGTGTGATGGATATGGTCCTAGAATCTCTACCCGAATCCCTCAGAAAGAGTGTTAAGAAATGTCAGCTTGCAAAATCTCGGAAGTGCATAGAATGGAATCCACACAACTTCACTTTTCGATACCTTATATCCAAGGATATGGTAAAATGAATGATTACTTGGCAGCTTTGCTTCTTAGTGCGGCAAGTGGTGTGCTTTGTTTGATCTGTGTAATTCTTTTGTACAAAGTAGAAAGGGTACAGCGAAATATAATACTACAATGTGAAAGCACAGTAGTACCTACTACAAGTGAGGCGGTGTAAATAATGTGTGTTGCTACTGTGCATGCACTCGCTAATCCCACAGCACATGTATATGTTTGGTGATTGTCTAACATGTTGCTTATTATAAACAATTGATTTGAGCTTAAAGACAAAACAAATGGTAGAACGCATGAAAATGAAAGTGGGTGCTCTTAGCCCATCACAATTAGAAATTTAATCAAATCACGTATCAGGCGTAAATCTAAATGATGAGTGGCTTCTTTTGTCGACGAGGTTAGTGTTCATCACAAAAGTCTAAGCTCAGCTTGGAAAACAAATGGAATTGAACGTGGAAATCCGAACTCTGAACAGAATAACTAAATGACTAACATGCTCAACGAAGCATCAAAAACAGAAAAAGTATATTTTAGATACAAAAACCAAATTTCAGTCATCCATAAAGGTTGAATAGCAATGCCCAAATTTTGATCAAAAACCCAACTGAAACAGAGAGTAATTAATGTAATGTCCGAATGATCTTGAAAGTATTCAATTTTCTCTTCAGAGTCTGTGTGAGATGATATAAACAATAGATAAAAAATAAAAATGTCCATATATTATTGCTTCATAATCAAAGCTTTACAAAGTTATTTGGCAATTACCACCACTGTTTAATTCCATTTTATAATTAACTCATACCCTTTTATATATTTTCGTGGTTGGCGAATGACCTTTTATATTATTATTGACTTTTCAACCCAACAATTAATGCTAGCCAAAAGTCATATTTGCATTGAAAAGAAGGATGTCACGTGGCATGGGGATTTGAGTATCATGTAGATCACATAAAGATTGATGCAAATCACATAAACGGTGGTCCAACATCATCTGATAGTTTCTACTTAAAATCATCAACAGTAGCAGAAAAATAACAAACACAAACTTGAAAACCATTACAGCACAAGAAGAAGAAAAAAAAGTGAGAAAAACTTAGGAAAACTACGTCATAAACAGAAAATGTCTTTACTTCATAATTGATTTGATTTGATGCATGGGAATGGGAATGGAAATGGATGATGATGGATGAATCAGTATGGGCTCTCTCCAATGACGTTACCCGGTGGGTCATAGAAACAAATGGTCAAGCTTGACTGCTCCTTCACACACGCAGCTTCAGCGCAACCCACCTCCGTCGAATTCCTCCACACCACCTGCGTGTAAACCCCGCACTCGTGCTTCCCCACGCACGAGTTGTTAGCGCGAACGTAGAACTCTTTCTCCTTCACCCACTCCTCCACCGCCACGCGTGGCGCCACCGCCGTCACGCCCGCCCACAGCTGGTTTCCGCCGTACTTGCTGGTGGTCAGGTTGGCGAATTCGCACCCCATTTTGTTCCGCTGGTACCGGACCATCAGACTGGACGCGTTCCCCAGCTTCTCGCTCCACCTGAGAGGCTCCACGCCCACCGCGGCTCGAGCCTCGTTGTGCGCCTCCAAGTACCCACTCGCCGCGGCTGTGAGAGGCGGCGGCGGTGGATTGGGCGGAGCGGTGGCGGCGTGGGCGAGGATAACGAAGGTGAGTAGAGAAGCGAGGGAAAATGAAAGATGATGGAAGATATCCATTTGAGCTTACGTGTTGTACTTCAATGGTTGGATTATGCTATGTATGACAGAGTTGGAGTCACGGACTTAGAAATTCCTTATGAGCAACTACAACCTAAGATGACCAATCTTTGAATTTACCATCTTCTCCTTTCTATATCTTCATGTTCATTGCTGTTACTGCTACTGCATGTGTATTGCAGATTGCAATATCATATTAGCACGTAAAAAATAAATTACATCACAATTAATTTTATTTTAATTAGGCAATCATTTATATTACCATTGGTTTGATTAGTTTTAGAACTCATTTGTATAAAACATCCCTTTTATGTTAGTAATGGACACCTTAATTTATATAATACTCAAATATTAATGCAGTTCTATAAAAAGTTCATTTTTGTTTTTGTCAAAATAAAATACCAAAAGCAAGGGAGTGTCACTAGAAAAAAAGTGTGGCGATAGCAAAGCCCTTCAATGTAACATGAGTGAAATTGGGCCGGATGAACCCGTTCAAGTCAAGTTAAAGCCCATTTCTGAATTTTACAATGTTACATTTCACAAAACAAAATTCTGGTCATGTCACTCACAGACTCATCTATATCTTTATTTTAATTTGGTTCTCACACACACCAAATTTATTAAACAGGATTCTTGCGAGAGGATGCAAATAAAAAATAAAAAATAAAACCATCCAAACATTATTTTATTGTTTGAATTTTTGTATGGTATATTCTTGCTCAGTTACAATTTAACATATTGATAAATTGTAAAAAATTATATAAATAATTGAAAATAATTATTAATGAATCGTGTTTTTCAATTGTCTAAAAATTAAAATTACTAATTAAGATGCAACTGTCTCTAATAAAAAACTCAGTAATTTCATGATTTAATTATGACTTACTCATGTAATTATAATTATATAATAAAATTGGCACGATGATGATAATTGATTATTCAGTTAAATTTTAATATATGCGTTCATGATAAAATAAAACTTATATTGCATGTGTTTAACCATATTTAAAAAGGAACAATGGTTGTTGAAAAAAAAGAAAAATAATGCGATGTCTCAACTCAAGGATAGAAGAAAATATATGTAACCACATGTTTTTTAATTAAGAAGGAAAAAGGAAACAATGGTTAACTTTAAAAATATTCAAAACTTTCTTTCTTTTCATTATTTTTTTATTCGCTATTAGTTTTCCTTAACTGTAACAAACATAAAGTAACGGTATCTTTTATGTGTTGACGAGAAGAAGGAAATGATTACAATAATAACAACGTAAATAACTAAACAATGTACCTTAATTGTGTTTTCCTTTTCTTTTCTTTTTTCTATTTAAAACACGTTTTACTCATTATATTAGTGATGTATATCATATTTATGCTATAAGTTAGTTTTATGCTTAGTAGTTATAATTATAAAGACGTTAGTTAAACTTTTCAAATGTCTTCACTTTATTTTTTTATCAGCTGTAATAAGAATAATGCATGGTATATATAGTGTGTTGATTGATGAAAAAGAACGCAACGAAAAAAAAAATGTAATTAATTAATTAATTATTGTCCACTTTAATTATGTTTCCATATTTATTTATTTTTTTAATTTTTTTATTTTAATATATGATTTTGCTATCAATTAATTATTCTAGTTTTTATATTTTAAATACATTTATTAACTGGCTACATTCTTATTCTTCTTCAATTCCTTTTACTAGCTTATAAAAATAAAAAGACAAAAATAGTATCAAAATAGTATGGTTATTCTAACATGTCTAGCATGAACTTTAGAAAAAACAAATAAATAAAAACTACATTAGAAAGATTTATCATAAACTTAATTAAATTTATTGTGTCGAGAACGCCATTAACGTAAGCAACATATTAAATTAAAAAAAAATAGAAACTCACTTCAGAAAAAAAAAAAAAGTGAGTCTCAAAATAAATATTTTTTTTTTTTTAATAATACACTCTTAACTATAATTTTCAAATAACTGAGAGTTTTTAATGATTATTTATTTTATATTAAGTTCTATTTAATGATTTTTTTTTATAAAACGTTATTTAAATATAATTAAATGATATTAATAATTTAAAATATAGTTTATTTGTTTAATTAATCCCTAATCCGAGAGAAATCTGCGGAATAAAGAAAAAAGATATTAATAAACTTTGTTAACTAATGTAAAAGTTAGTTTTTTTTTCTCGAATTCAGAAAATAATAATAATAATAATAATAATAATAATAATAATTATTATTATTATTATTATTATATATAATGATATATAAAGAAGATATTCACTTTCGTTATTTTAATTTTACTCAGAATTATTATTTTAAAAAAATTATTTTATAAAAAAATTATTTTTAATAGTTACTTTAAAAATATTTTTTGTCTTTAATCGTTATTTTAAAATTTTCTTATATATACATATTTTATTTTTAAATTTTTCATTTAACAATTATTTTAATAATTAATTACATATTTTTTATTAATCTTAATTTATAAAAATTAAAAAAATTAAAACACGTGTTTTATAATAATAATAATAATAATAATAATTATTATTATTATAACAATAATAATAATAATAGTAATAATAATAATAATAATCTATAGCAATATATAAATAGATAATCTTTTTTGTGTCCATCGTCATTCCAATTTTACTCTTAATTATTATTTTAAAAATTAATTATTTTATAAATAGTTTACCTTTAACCATTATTCTAAAAACTTCTTTTGTCTTTAAAAATTATTTTAAAAACTTCTTTTGTATACATATTTTATTTTTTTATTTTATTTAACAATTATTTTAAAAATTAATTTTATATTTTTAAGGGTTAAATATGTTTTTGGTCCCTCAAGTTTTAGCAAAATTTGGAATTAGTCCCTCATCAAAACTTTTGACCAATTTAGTACTTCATCTTTTAAAATACGTGATTTAGTCCTTTTAACCAAATTTTGTTAAGTTTATTTGACGTTTCAAGCGCATTTCATGATAGTATTTAAATTATTTACACTGTTTGACACATTTTTGCTTCAATGTTAACTTAAATACTATCATGAAATGTGCTTGAAACGTTAGATAAACTTAACAAAATTTGGTTAAAAGGACTAAATTCACGCATTTTGAAAGATGAAGGACTAAATTGATATAAAGTTTTGATGAGGGACTAATTCCAAAATTTACTGAAACTTCAGGGACCAAAAACATATTTAACCCTATTTTTAATTGATCTTAACTCAAATTTTATTGATCATTAATAGGTTCAAAGAATTAGTATCTAAACTTATGAATGCAGGAGATGATGAGAGTAATAAAGATGAGGAGCCATCATTACTTTTGTTGGTGTTATTGTCCAAGTCTTATAAGTCACTAGTGCAGTCTATTTTAGTTGGAAAGAGTGCATTAGGAGTAGATGATGTGGTGAGATAATTGAAGGAGAGTCAACAAATGATGGGTGTCGGTAAAAGTTTCAAATATTAGTAACTAGAGGTGAACCAAGAAAGAAATATGGTTACCAACAGAGTAAATCTCAATCGAAAGATAATACTAATGTTCAATGTCATTATTATGGAGAGTTTGGTCACATACAAGTTAAATGTCGAGCATTCAAAGACTTGCAGCACATGAAGGAAATGATGGGGAAATCTAAGAGTACTGATAGTGCAAATGTAGTAAATCATGAAGATGATCTTTTAATATGTGAGACTTCTGGTGAAATGGGGAATATGTTGTTCTAAGGTGGGTATATTCACCAAAGTCCCACATTTACTAAAGTGAAGAAAGAAAAAGTAAGAAACTACTATAAAAGTGATGAGTTGATTTGAGAGTTAACACTACAACTCATAAGTTTCTTGGGTGTATAAGGGGCTTGGATAGTTATGTGTCATTAAAGGGTTTGCAGTTTTGTCCATAATACTAGTTAGAAAAATAAACAGAATGATTTGATGATCCTAATAATAGTATATTGGATTACGATATAACATGTCACAAATGTGGTAAAATCTTGTAATTTATCTTGACATTCTTCGGTGTGATAATAATAGTATCACCGATTTTCCCTTTATGATATATTTTTTTGTGATTAGCTTGCATGAATGTGATTTTTAATTTATTGTTTTTATAGTAAATTATGTGAAGGTATATTTGAAGAGAGTTAAAAAATAGAGTAAAGGTGAGGGAGAAGAATATATGATACGTTGGTAAACTAAAAAAGTTTAGGGTTTAGTTGTTAAGTGAAGGTGGTGGAGGCATGGTGGGCAGCATATGGAAGTGGTAGATTTTGTTTTGTTACGAGAAATGGATGAATCTAATGCAAAAGCAGGCTTTGGAAAAAGTTTCCTCAAACAGAACTAGATTCTGGATGTTGGTTGTGAGCAATCCACCACTAATTGGTTTTGACACAGACTTCATTGAGCAACCATGCCTCACTTCTGCTTCTGCTATTACACTTCTTCTGCTATGTTCTTAAGATCAAGTCACATTTAGTAAGGCCTTTATATAATTAGGGTGTCTGGTTGGTTTCATATACAATAAGAATGTATGAATATATAAGAATTTATCTCAACAAAGGGTTTCTTTGTTTGACTAAAGCTCTCTCCAATTCACTGAAAACATGTACCTTCACTACTTTTCCCATAAAACTCTAAAAATAAATATACTAAACAAACATCAAGCATATATATCCATTACTTAATTGACAATAATTCAGATAAATGTGATGGATTGTCAAGGGAAAATTGTTGGCAAAAATGCTAATTAATGTGTATAATCATCATCCAGATTAAACTAAAAAAAAAGTCAATTTGCTTGGTAAATTATAAAGTTTTTAAATTAAACTAATCAATTTAGTTTTTCATATAGTCTAGATCAACCTAGCAAATTATATTGGTTGAGGATTCTATATTTACTGAGTCTAAAATTTTGCTGATTTAAAACGGGTGAGAATTGATGCCAAAACAATTGCATTTTCTTTTTAAAATTTTTAATTTAATTATTTTATGATAAATGAAACATATTTTTAAAAATTATGCATTAGTATAAATTATACATTTCATTTTAAAACATAAAGTTTAGTTATGCATAAAAAAAATTGATTCGTTAATGTCCTGTTATATCATATTTTATTTTTTAGTGTCAAATGTATTGTTTGTGTTTTAGTTTTTTATTACCTGTGAAAATATTTCATATTACAAATTAAAATACACATTTTTCTCCCGCTTAAATTTTCAGATTAAAAATACATAATTTGAAAACAATCTTTCAAACCATTAACACTAGGATAAAATAAATATACCTTACTCATAAAACAAATGTAATTACTCATTATTATTCCTAAATTAAGTTTTAGAAACAAAATACCAGAAAAATAAAAGAGCAAATATTTATTTTTCTAAATTTTTGTATTTAAATATTTTTTTAAAGTGAATATTATCAATTATTTTAAAGGCCATAAATATTTTAAAAGAATACAATATTAGTATAGATAATAAAACTCAGGTACCAAATATTTAATGCAACTACATGTTACCCTGAATTTAGTATTACTTTTTAAATTCAAGCGATCACATGTTAATTCGTACGCTCACTTGGCGCTTCCTTTAAATTTAGGTACCTACTTACTTATTACATTATTTCTTAAAGATTTGTGTTTGTATTTAATTATTATTACTTTTAAAGTATAAAATAATATTAATTATTTTTCATTTATAATTTTATCTTTCATATAATTTTTAATTAGCTTCAAATAGAAGAGTAAAATAAAAATTTATAAAAGAATTATCAAAGTCAACGATATTTACGATATTTTTTAACAAAGAACTTTAAATTTGAATAAAAGTCAAATATGTCATACAATTACTAAAACAAATCAGAGGAAATTAAACCACTAAAATTAAAACCTGATGCCATTTTCCCACTACGTCGTTTGAGTTCGTCACTTGAATTAGTCTATTTTAAACGATTTTTTTATCACAGCGTTTAATTTAAATACGTTTCTTTCCCTGTACTTATGATAAAGTAACCTCACTAAACAACAATACTAATATGATTAAATAAGCTTCTTCAGCTAACAAAAATAGGTAAAGGCTAATAAAACAGTCTCCAATTTTTACCCTGTTTTTGCATCCGTAAATATTGGGAAAGCATCATGAACTCTGTGAATCAATTATATAGAAAGCAATTTTCTGAAACTAATCGCAAATGATTTGGAAGAAAGAAACAAAAAATTCACCCAATTCCAAAACCAGGAACCCTGATTCAGGTAGAACATGTTAGAATACTAGACAGCACATGTTTTGAACCGAATGGGTGCAATTACAAATAAACATAAATGGAGAATTGTAAGAAAGGAAGGGAATTTTGCAGATGCTGCATTTCATCATTCCTGTGGGGGCAACCACACCAATTCACAATCTCTTCTTTCACAACCAATCACTCTCATTTGGGCCCTTACTCGTACAAATTCAATCACGCATTCTTATTCTCTTACAAGGTCCCACTCAAGTAAATCGATTGAATCACAAATCAAACCTAAAAAACCAAAACAATTTTTAACTTACACGGAGTCTAACGGCGCCGCGTAACGGAAGCTCTGTTTGTGCCAGTGTGGTTATTTTTGGGGTTTGAAAGTGCGGAACCGGCTTTAACTGCAAGATCGCAGAGGAGAGTGAGGGACAAGGGGGAATCAGAATGTGAGAGGGGGACGAGGAAGTAGATTCGGCCAGGAAGAAGCTCCTCCTCGTCGGAGACGCGTGGCATGCATGTGCCGATGTGCACCGACTCGGAGTTGCAGAGGTAGCAATGAGGGTTATCGTTGAGCACGGTTTTCGCCGGGACCGGTTGCTTGAACTCCTTTATTCGACCCGATAGGTCCATCACCATGATCGACGAAGGTCTTCGGAATGATTCCGACGCATGTGCACCGTCACCGCCATTCTTCATCCATGCGGTTGTGATTGTCGTTTTGGCGGAGGGAGAAGATGTGCACGCGCCCATTGCGCTGAGTAGATGCTGCTGTTTCGAGATTTGTTCCTTCCTTTCTTATCCTGTTTTTCTTTATTTCTTGCTTTTGGTATATTTTGATCTTGATTTCTTCTTATGAAGGATTAGGGTGACGTTGATACAATTGTCACATAATACTAACATAAGCTTTAGCATTTGACTTTGACGCAAGGTGTGCGCGTGCGCTGAAAATAACAATTGAAACCACCCCACTCAAAACCAAAACCAAAACCATTGGGACAAAAATATATTAAATGTTTACATTTAATGATTTCATTTTTAAATTTGAGACAGTGTATCAATTACTAATAAATGTGAAGATTCACATGACATGATTTATTTATTTATTTATATATATTTATCTTATATTCTTCTTCATTTTTTATATGACATTTAATTGAACGTAAATTTATGACTTAACTTCCCTGAGTACCAGTCGAAGAGAGTATAGTTTTTTCTCAAATTGATTAAATCAAATTTATTTTATGTAATATATAGGTTAAATAGGTTGAAATTAAATTAGGGTCAAGTTGATTTATAATATAATTTTTTATATTTTTTATTATAAATATTTATTAGTTGACATTTCCACAATTTTAAGATAATTCTAATATTATTTTATAATAAATAATTTAAATATTTAATTAATTTATTTGTTTAATTATATGATTTAATTATCTGTTTTCAAGTTGATTTATAGTATAACTTTTTATAATTTTTTATTATAAATATTTATTAGTTGAATAATTATGATTATTTTATAATTGTAATATTATTTTATAATAAATAATTTGAATGTTTAATTAATTAATTAATTTAATTATTTGTTTTTAATGTTATTTTTTAATTATGATTAATGTTTAATAAAATAAATTTGTGGTACTAGGACAATAAAATATTCCACTTGATCATCTAAATTGTAAGGGATTAAGGTTGAGTTAGGTTATAAAATATTTAGCTCACTACAAATTAAATTGAATTGATTATTTTTTACTCTATCGTGGTGAATCAATCCCATAAAATCAATTGTCTCATTTTCATAGTCTTACTTATGATAATTATAAATAAAAAATTATGAATTTAAATATAAACATATTTTAATTACTTTTTACCTATATTACAGTGCATTTTTAATATAGCACCGTTAAACTACTTCAATGTAAACAAAATTGTAGATACTTTTTTCATTTTTAATAATAGAGGATCAATAATATTTTTCAAATAATTGATATTTTTAATGATTATTTGTTGTTTTATTTAAAATATAGTTTATTTTCTTAATTAGTCTTTAACCTAAGAAAAATCTATGAAAATGAAGAAAAAATATATTAATAAAATTTGTTTATTAACGTAAAAGTTAGTTCTTTTCTTCTTCTTGAAATCAAATAATAACAAATGTAACAAATTAATTAATTATAAGGTTTTTTAAATTAAATTAATGAACTAACTTTTTTCATAGAGTCTAGATCAACCAAGGAAATTATAATCATTGAGGATTTAAGAATTACTGAGTCTAGAAATTTAGCTGTTTTAAAATGGATCAGAGTTGATGCCAAAACGATCGCATTTTCTATTTTTAGTTTTAATTCAGATAACTTATGGTAGATGAAACATATCTTTAAAAAACATATATAAGTATAAAAAAAAAAATCGACAAATATTAATTTTTTATTTTTTATTAACGAAAAAATTGAATTCTCAACTTTTTATTTTCTTTCCTTCCATCTTATTATTAAATTACTTTATCATTCCACCTAAATATAACCTATTTCTTTTTTTCATTTTAACCACAAATTTTGGTTATTATAAGAAAATAATTTTGATAATTTTATGTCCAGTTATAATAAATATTTTATTTTTAATTTAAATATAAAACGTTTGTGTTTTAATTTGTTATTAGCTGTCAAAATATTTCATATTACAAATTAAAATTTGAAAAACAAACTTTAATCTTAGATGTCTAAGAGAACGGTATGGGTAATAGTTCTCATATATCCTATCTGTTGGATAAATATTTACTTCGTACTCATTTATATTATATATATATATATATATATATATATATATATATATGTGTGTGTGTGCGAGTATCCATTATACGGGTATCACATATTTTGTAAATATTCATGGATATTCACGGGTATCCACATATTTTTTAAATATCCATAGATATTCACGGATACCGCATATATTTACAAAAGAAAATTTTAACATTTAACAACACATTTAACCATAAATTCAAATAAAAATACAATGTATGACATTCATAAATTTCATACAAATTGCAAATAGCAAATGATCCATTTATATAATGTTGAATGACAACTTACAAAAAATTAAGATTTTTTAAAACCAATTGATAAAAAATAACTTATTTAAAATCAATGTGTTAATGTTTTAATCACGTTTATTTTTTTATTATGTTTTAATTTATTAGAGTATAGCGGATATAAGCATCCATGAATACAAATTGTGAACCCTTTACCCACATATATCTGATTATAATATTTATCTCCAATTTGTTGCGGATTTTATCCGTGAATACCCGCGAATACATATTTTTTTTTTGACATCCCTATTCACTCTTCTTACTTTTAAATATTTAATATTTTTCTCTCACTTAAATTTACAAATTAAAATACACAATTTTAAAGAACAAACTAGCCTTTAAAGGTGGTAAAACTTTAATAAAATAAACGTAGCCTACTCATAAAACATATATAACTACTAACACCTAATTAACTTTAAGTATGAAATAAAATTTTTTTTAAATAAATAAATAAATATATATATATATATATATATATATATATATATATATATATATATATTCTTAGAGTATTTAAAATTAATTATAAAATTTGAATATCAAATTAATTTTGTCATCGTCTATAATTATACAATCAAGTCTATAATCATAGATTAATTATAGATAACATTTCTATCTTTAATCAAGGTTTCCAATTAAGAAATTCCAAATTGACTTATGACTCAATGACTTTAAAAAGAGACATATTAAACAAGTTCATCTGATATTAATATTTAACTCAATATTTAAATTTGGTCTCACTGATACAATATAAGAAGTCACAATAATTGCTTTCATATACCTGACCAATATTCATTCAAGAATTTTTATTGACTTCTCATAATTAAAATTTTCATTTAAGTGATATCTAGAAGTGAGTAAAACTTGAATTATTAATGAATTTATTATTCAATACAAGTTCTACTCTAATTACGCTAATCACATTAATTCAACGCATTCATTTTAAAAACATCGACTTTCTCTTAATATTAATTTAAACATTCAAAAGTATTCATCTACCTCTTCGATCAAATTAAAAGTAAAAATATACAAATTATTTAAATAATATATACGATTAATAAAATATCACTTTATTTTACCAATTCAGCCAAGAAAAATTAAGATATTTGTTTAGTGAATTTTGATAAACAAGAACCAACTTTTTTCATATGTATATTACTAAGATTTTTTTGAAATGAATTTTATTTATCTTTAAAGTTACTTGATTTGAACAAAGTTTAATCCATTGAACAATATCTTTAAAGAATTTATACTTTCACCAATATTATAATATGTTAGACAATTTAAGATTTGATGATTGAATTATAGAAAATAAAAGGGTTAAATATGTTTTTTGTCCCTCAACTTTCAATAAAAAATAGAATTAGTTTCTCTTCAAAACTTTGGCCCAATTTAGTCCCTCAACTTCAAAATTGCGTGAATTTAGTCCTTATAACCCAACTTTGTTAAGTTTATTTGACGTTTCAAATGCGTTTCATGATCGTTTCTTAGTTAATATTGAAGCAAAAATTGTATCGAATGGTCTAAACATCTCAAATGCTATCATGAAATGCGTTTGAAATGTTAAATAAATTTAACAAACTTTGTTTGAAACGACTAAATTCACACAATTCTGAAGTTAGGACACTAAATTTGACCAAAATTTTGATGCGAGACTAATTCTAATTTTCAGAAATAAAAATATATTTAACCCAAAATAAAATCAGTAAGGAATGTTCTTAAATCAGAGTAACAAAACTTTAACTCATTTTTCTGTGTGTATATTTTATCACAAATAATAGATGCATGTATTTTTTATTTTATTTAATTGTGTGTCATAGAATCATTGTTTGTGGGAAATAAGAATGCAGATTTTTGTAAATAAAGGAGCTAATGATGAAATGCAGCCAGAATTTGTGATCCATAAGATGTGGTGAGTGAGTGATAGGTATAGCCATTAGGCAACTCCACTAATGAAAAAGTGATGGTGTTGATGATGCATGTCATGTGCAAATTCAAACACTTATATCTACATACAGTAATGTGTACACCTTTCTTTTCATTCCCTTTTACTATCAACACTCAAGTGGCCAACTTGGAAAATTATTTCTTAACACTCAAGCCTCCCTAATTTATGGGCTTGAAGGAACAGATATCCATCACCAATCCTTTTTGGTATACACAATAAAGGTTATATATATATATATATATATATATATATATATATATATATATATATATATATATATATATATATATATATATATATAATAGTTTTTAATTTATTTCTATGATTTACTTTTAACTTATAAACTATCAATTATTTTATTAATTTATTTCAAGTTGTATCTTACCTCAATGTGTTATTTTATATCGGTTGATATTGAGTAAATTGCCATAATTAAGTAAAGTTCAAATCATAATAAAAAAGAGTAAAATAGTAAATGTTTTTCTTAAAAATAAGTTACAAAATACAATAGAAAAAGTTAATATAAAATTTTAAATTTTTTTAATAACTTAAAACGAATGCTAGGGCGATAGATGAAAAAAAAAATGACCATTTACATTTCGATATCCAATTCAAAAAATTCAATATTACCCATATCTTATCAATGAAAAGATTTCCATTAAAATTGGAATAGATTCAAAAATTACTCACCGAAAAACATGTACATCCCTACGAGTGAGGGTTATAACATGTACATCTTGAATAGGTGGAAATATCAATAATATTTAAACCTTAATTTTATTTAGAAATATTGAATTTATTTCTTTTAAATTAATTAATTTATTAACAAAATAGATTTCTATAACGTGATTCAGTTGTAAACAGTTTTTTTTTGAAAGATAAATTATAAGGATCATAATATATAAAAATTTTATTGACTTTGTATAAAGAATAATTAAATATTTCATTTAAAATATTATAATTAGTTAACAATGTAAGAACGTTTACTATTTGAAAATTAAAATCTTTATCATATTCTTACAAATAAAATTACTAATAAATTAGCAAAATTGTAGCAACGGCTTATTTAATTTAAATTATATCATAGTTATATAAATTAAAATAAAAACATATTGTATTTATACTCCTTTATTGCAATATAAATAGGTTTTTGGTGAACTTTTTGCGTCGATTTCAATAGTTTTTATAGGGTACTAACAACAATTGTAGTTTTCAAATAGCTGCTGGTAATTCTTTTGCTTCTAAATTTTTATTATATTATAAATAAAAAAAGATGTCTATCTGGAAAAGAAAAAAATTGTGGATTAACTAAAAAAATGTTTATTTATATAAACAGGAATTTTTTTTGAAAAACTATTAAAATGAAAATAAGGTTAATTTTTTTTTCCTAATTCATTAGGATTATTTGAAAAAAAATGTAGAGATTCAAATTGTAATATATAAAACAAAATTTTACTTTACTGGTTATTCATTTTCAAATCTTATTGTCTCTCTAACTTATTGCTCGTATTATTGACTTTGTCTTTTTTCAGTTTTTAATTTTGACTTTTCGTTTCTTGGAAAAGCTTTTTATAGTTAGGAGATGGATTTTATTGAGAATCAGCGCATCAGAACTACCTCACAAAACAATTGATGATGCAAATTTTAAAATGAGATTATTGAAATATTTTTGTGTGATATAAATATTAAATTAGAAAAGTTTTAAGTTCTAATGATAAAGAGTATTATTTGTTCATAACAATTAGGTGTGTTTGAATTGAGGAGACATTTGAAGAAATAGTAGAGAAAGAATTATAGTATTGTTTGGATTAAGGAAAAAAATAGTATGACTTAAATAAATTTGAGATAAAAAATTGTGTATGATGTGATAGATATGATATATTAAAAAAATATTTTAATAAATAAAATTAGATAATTATTATTTTATTCATGATATAAATTTAAAAGAAATTAATATATATAGAAGGGGCAAGGATTTAAAACCACAAAAGTTGGGAAATCAATATCGCTAAAATGATATTTATACCATAGTGTAAAAATGATATTTCTAGAATTAACTAGTTAACTCAGCTTTTAGTTTTTATTTGGAATAAATAATTTATTAGGATGTGTTTTAATACGACAACGAATGACTGTTTGAGTTTTAAAACCAAAAAAGTCTATTAATTGTTGTAAACGCTTGTTTTTTCTTATGTTCTTTTACTTTGGATTATATATCATAAATATATATATTTTTGTGTGTTTTAATAGAATTAAAACTAGAGAATTGAGATGTTATAAAGGGTTCTCCCTGCTAAAGAACAGAAAAGTTTAGTTTTACATAAATATTCTTTTATCAGTACACTTAAAAAAAAACTCTTAAACAATAAATAATTTTAAAGATCAATTTAAAAATCAATTTTCTTGGTAACAAAATTTTTAATAATTTAATTATAATTTTCTAAAATTCTTTTAGTTACGAATAATTTTTATTTATAAATTAATCATTATAATAACTTATTATTCAATATTTTTTTTATATCTTTATAACATGTATTTCTGTTTCTTAAATAATGCTTAAAGATACTCGTGAGCAATATTAAATATGCATATGCGTGGGGAAAAAATGATTTGGGTAAATTGATAAAGTAGGACCCCTGATGAGAAATCAGATTAAAATTGAGATGTAATACCTTCCTCGATTATAACCGGTGAATTGAAGGAGGGATTATGTGGTGAAGGGTACAATAGTTTTAGGTTTAATATAGTGTGATCATTATATTCTACCATCAGACTTAGTAGAATTTTGGCATTTTAATTTTATTTATGCTTGCGTCAACATTTACGTTTTTGTGTATTTGGTGTTGTCTCCGCTCTCTTTCTTTAATCATGATTTGTGGAGATTAGAGGATACGTGCTGATATCTAATTTGAATGGAGAACATATTAAAAGGGGCAATGTATTGGTGTCATAAACTTAGTAGCTGTTCACTTTATGGAATTAAATACACTGTATAAACAGTGGTTTTTTTTTTTTTTTTTAATTTTTGTTGAATGTGGAAGGAGATTTTGACAAAGAGAAAGACATAACATGTTATATGAAATTGTCTTGCTTAAACGGTTTGAGACCATTATATTGATGAAGTCTTCAATAGTTGTATAAAACAAGACCACTCAAATGACACTTAAGTTATGTTGATGATTCATATGTTCTCGATTATCACCAATATAATCATAATTAATATTAAAAATATTATAATAATTCCACGTCATTTTAATTATTCAGTAGATAGTGTAAAAAAAATGAATAATTTTAAAATTTATTCTGTTGTGCATCAATATACACGTAAAGTTAATTGACAATCGTACCATTGACCAACATGATGAAATGACATGTTTGACTCTCTCAACTTACACTTTTAATGTTTTTGTTTGGCAAGTGGCAACATTAGAATAAAGCGAAACCTATGATAGCTCAATTGAATCAAAATGGAGTTTGACAATCTTTTCTTGCATCTTAATTTCAAACTTCGAGTTTCTGGAATCAACTTGGAAGATCACCAAATATTTATGGATTTTTTTATTTATTTTCTTCTTCCACTCTTTCTCCATCGCATGCAAATAATCACAGGTTTGGTGATAAAATAATAGAATCCAATATAATTTCTATTTTTCAGAAATCCGTTGTAAATTTGTCGCACTTTAGATTTCTATATATATCACACCTTAAATAACTATAAAGTGTTTCGTAGGTGACAATATGTGGTGTGTGGTTTATTATGGGCGAATATGAGCACACAGAAAACAGCTACTTGCTTCATCAAGTTTCCAACTGCAACCCTACAAATTTAACTATGTTCGCTTAATGATTTATCTGGCTTTCCTTTGCAATGAAAACTTCTTTAACCCACACCACCTTTCTTTGCTGGAATAGTGAAAGTCCAACCATAGGTGTTGCCTTCAACTTTCCCTCGTTGACTCAAACCTAAAGCCTAAATAAACAACTAATAAAGGTTTAAACATCAAAAATGGTTGTTAGCATATCGAATGTTTCCAGAAAGATGATTTTTAGATCAGTCGTCTCTTTATCTTTGTTTTTCTTCACTTTCTTTGAATTCCTCTTCTTTCCTTTATTTTTTTTTTAACATCTTATTTAAAGATCTATTATTTGCTACAACAATGATGTCATCACTCCCATTTTTTGACTTTCATCATTTACTTTCTAACGTAACTTAGTGTGAGTTATTGATTAATGTATTATTATCTTCTCCTTTAAAATAATAAATGATACATAATAAGTCACTTCAGAAAATAAATAATGAGATCAAAAAATGAGAATAGTAATATTATTGTCCTATTTACTATTCAACCCCTTATATATCTTGTATAACCTTCCATAAATGTCTACCAAGTCTGCCTTTTATTGATTTGAGCCTCGATAAAATTGGACTCAACACCACACTATCTTTACTAGAAAGTGTTATCTTTCTACTGAAAATTACACATGTTTCAAATTTCATATTATTCGGATATTACTAGAGAACTAAAGTCCAGTCATGCTTTAGAGTTAACTTAAACACAAAAAGTCTTGCAATTATTTGAGGTTGATTACGGTACAAATTAAAATAAAGATGGAACCCACCCAAGCATATGTGAGTCAGTATTCACATTATTGAAAGAAAAAGAGAGTATTGAAGCTACAATTTATTAATTTGAAGGAGAACAAATTCAAACATTCTACCTACATATAACATCCATTGCCAAATATAATTAAACTTCGCAAAAGGTCACACCGTCATTGATTTTGCAAACACAGTTGTCTTGTCATTATAGCAGCTGCCTCCACACTTGATTAATCCAAAAGAGTTAAAAACTTTGCTGACCCACAATTCCCACAAGAAACTTTGATAAAAATTCACTTTTAGAAAATCTCATAATAACGAGAGAATAAAAGTTCCTTTCTTCTCTTTAACCTTGTCTCGAGAATTGAATCAATAAACAGGTAGACATTTTGGACATTAATTAATATAAATAATTACTTCATCTTACCTGTTCTACTGAACTTTACAGCCAATGCATCCAATATATAATAATAATCAGAAATAGCAAACATTTACTCTATATATCACTTTTCTCGTATACTTTCCTCTACTAGGTGAAATTTAATTAGATTTCACTGAGCATGTGAGTCCCGTTTCCTATTTGGTTGTCGTTATCATCTGTGCAATAATATAAAAGCTAGAGACCCACAACAATGGTGTGTGGTGCACCACCATCTAAGACGTAACCTTAAATCAAACGTGTGTTCTATTTTACCTTGTTATTATGTTACGTAGATCGCATTCCACTTTTCGCTCAATGCTGTCTCAATTTTTAAAAAATATACCACACCGACACACGCGTTGGGCGTGTGAGACATTTATCACCCTATTGACGTTTATCTATTTTTCTTTATTAGGTAATCACATTTATAAATCCTTTGAATTAGTGTATAAGCTTTATTTTGCAGGTATAAAAGAGGACTGCATCGTGTTACCGGACAATTTTTAAAATGATTTAACTGATTAATTATTTTTTCATAAAGAGAGGAGATGTATGTTATTTAAAAATTTGAATCCTTAATTTAATTTAAATTTAAATACTAATTGAGTTTATATTTTTATTGAGTTTGTTAAATTTAGTCTTAATTTTTTTAAATCAAGTCTTTTGTACTTTTAATTATTTTTTTATATAATCATTTAAATAGTTAACAACATAGTAAATAGATGACCAATTCATCTGATGTGGCTTGATTTATCTTACCTGTCTTAAGAAATCAAAATTCATCTTCCTTAAAAAAATTAAAATGCTAGAATTTCTTTCATCATCTTCAACATCCATAACATAGTCCATTCCCAATCCTATCAGAGTCGATGCTAACAATGTCGTCTAATGATATTGTTGATGTCACCACCGTCTCCCACCAAGCTCTTCCTCTTCCATGATGATGAATTTTGTTTTTCAAAGACACATAAGATAAAATAGGCCACCTCAAACGAAATGAGTTACTATGTGTACTATGTTGTTATTTAAACGGTCTCACCTAAAAAGATTAAATTAAATTGATAAAAATGAACGAAAATTAAGATTTGAACGAAAAAATAAAAATTAAATTAAATTGAATAAACTAAAAAATAGGAAGTAAAATAGTATTTAATTAAGCCTTTAATATAAAAGTAGAATATGATATTATTTTGTGGTGTTGAAAATATTTATGGTATGCGGACATATATTGTTGGAAATTAAATTTGATTTGGCGTTTGGGTAGGGTAGGGGAGTCATAAATCATGGGTGATGAGATGACAGTTGTAGAAGGGAGAGCATTGTCCATGCCCTAAACTTGTGAAATTAATTAGAGACAACCTAATATGTAATTAATTTTTGAGCCAAACTTTGGAACGAGGTCCACACAGAGATAACCAAAATAGAACAAGTATGGAATGGGCGAAAACCAAATAGCATGGTCCAAAGTTCAAACCAACCATATTCAGGTTGGGCGAGTGTAGTAGTAGCAGCAGTACGAGTCACATTTCCCATTCTCGCCATGCTACCATTTATTCCCACGATCCCTCCACCTTCTTTCGGAACTGCACATTTCTACACACTGCACATTTCTACACAACCCATGCACAAAACAATCTACGCATAACATTATGAAACGTCTATTCTTGAAATTGATTTCGATTGAGTCACCGTTGCCTTAGGCTAGACTGGTTTCAGGACCCATTCGTACACTGCACACATTCATATGCCATCACTCATGAGTGATGATGATGATGAGTCGAAGCCAAATCGATACGATTTTTTGGTGTTATTGTTACCGTACGACCAGGCTTGTTACAGCTGTAAACAATTCCACAACCCAACAAACAAAAACAGTACTCACCTAAGCCCCCCAACCTGCTCACTCTGACTCCTTTTGTTGGGTCCAGCATGCATTTCCTTACGTGCTTCTCCACCACTATTCACTTTTACAACCACATTTTCTTCTTCAATTCACCCATTTCGTTTCTGTTCATTGTGTATAGCAGTATCAAAGATACGAATTGGATCCATACGAAAACTCCAAAACCAGGAAACACCACATTACACGCAAAATTATATTTCTTTGTCTCATCTCTTTGGATTTTAACCTTTAACAAATGCCCCAGGATTGGATAAGGATAAGGTTACGTTCGTCAACCCATTCAATCATAACCACCTTCGCTTATTTATTCCGTCGTTTCTCACATTTCACCATCCTTCTCGCAATCTCACCCCATTCCTTTTCTTTCTGTTTCTTATGCTGTCCACTACCATACCACCTTCTACTTTTGTCGCAACACATCCAATTTTTATCGTAATTGCATAATCTTACCCCTCTCAACTTCTATTTAATGTATAACCAGAGGGCTTACTTTCATTAAATCAAAACAAATTAATTAACAATAATTCCATTCTTAACCAACAACTTATTGGTTTAAGTAAAAAATAAAAATTTCTGAAAAAAAAAAAAAAAAAAGACTTGGAAAAAAAAGTATGACTGAAACTAATTAGTCAAATTTTCCTGTAGAGCTTAATCGTTGACCGTGTGAATAGATAAATATTTTCTGTAACCAAAATAATTTGATGTCGTATGAATGAAAAGGCCTATAAATACGTATTTTCATGCTGCAATATACTATTTTGCGGTCAAAACCTAAAATGGAACTCGTGTTAATAATATAAGGAGGCAGAATAGAAGGGTATATCAATGAATATCCATCATGACTTGGTCCAACTCTCCCAGAATCTATTCCTTTCCATTGTTCCTAAAACAACCCTACAATGTCCAAAATTTTATATTATTTTTTTTTTCTTTTAATAAAGCTTTTTATGTACAAAAGAACAAAATCACCCGCGCATATATTCTCTTCCGAAACTACCCCTACTCCGGAATGGAACTCAACAACGCCGCAAACCTCCCCTTCCCGGCGGGTGCGGCGGCCCTTCCTCTTCTATGTACAGTTCCGGCCCCGGCAGCGAGTGCGGGAGAGACGCGCTTAGGGTTAGAGTCATATTCGTTAGAGAACAAAATCTGTTTGCGGCGAGAGCCGCATTTATCGGCGGTTTTCATGAGCGCTGAGCTGGCCTTGACGGCCAATGCGGCCATCTCTTGAGGCTGCAAGCGGTGATTCAGGCGACTGAGGGGAAGCGCGAAATAGAGCTGACCGGGTTGCAGGACCTGGTCCTCGTCGATGGCCGAAACGACATCGTCGAAGTCCATTTCGTCGGAGTTACATATGAAGCAGGCTGGGTACTTCTGCAACAAGAACGATACCTTCACCGGATAGGAGAACTCCTGCAACTTTCCGTCTTGCAGAATAAGCTTGGCCGTGGCAACCTGGGTTGAATCGGAGGAGTTGCAGTTTCCCATGAGTGAGTGAGCCCGGTGGGTGCGACTCGGTGAGGGCGGAGAATCAGGAATCAGGAATCGTGGTAATTGTTTGTTTGGAGAAAGGGGAAAAAGAAGGGAGAATATATATAGGGAGTGAAATGGAGTACTTTGCCACGTGGGATTTAGAATTAATTTAATTATGCAATTTTGGAACAGTGCAAATGGCTTTCCAGGCTGTAAGTTGGTGTTGACAGGTTGTAGTACTTGCTCGCATTAGTGTGCCAAACTGACCCTATTCTCCAGATCCTCTACGTATTTACCACTCATGCCACTCCCTTCTTTGTTTTGGCTCAGTTTGAATCAAGTGTGAGGACCAAGCACATCACGTGAAATCTCGTGGGGGCGGTGTTTTTTTTCACCTCCTGTTAACTTAAAATCACACCAAACCTTCAATAATCAATAAATCTTCCTCCACACAGAAACAGTATCTAGTGCTTTTTCTTTAGTAAAGAATCCCATCATTACTTAATCTTAACCTCATAGAAGGGAACTCAACTCGGATATGCATGATGCGTAGCACGTCATTGCATTCCACAGAAGCATAACACGAAATAAACTATGCCTCGTGTTTCTTTCTTTTCTTTCTTTTGTCGTTTGCTATTGTTCCAACACGTGAAAATAAATCTCTGGCTCTCTCGCTAGTCGCTATGTGCATTATGAGCACTTTTTTTCATAATGACGATGTTGAGAGATTCGGCAGACCGACTTTAGTGTTCTGTTTTTCTTCCTTGTTAAAAAAAAAAAAAAAAAAAACATAAAACAAACAGTTGGTGGTAAAAGGAAGGAATAGATCCCCGCTTTTCGCGATTTCACGCTGAAAACATTAGACAACAGTTTGGTGAATATTAATGCTCCCATATGAAACAGTTTACCAGGTAGCACAGCACTATACTTGTTGTGATGTTAATGTTGTTGATTTGACGAATAAGGTTATATAATTTGATGGTGGATGATGAAGATGTTGCAGAGTATGAAATGTTTACGTGTGTAACATTATGCAGGTTGAAATATAATTGGAGTGGCAAAGTGTGTGGAGATTGGCGTTAGAAGAAGACGTGGCAGGTGGAGAAGTGTATGGTGCCTCGCTGCAAGGCAGCTAGGAAGCCACGTGGAGAAAAAGACAGAGGGAATCGTAAACCAGACAAATAAAACAATAATAACAATAATTGATAAAGTGTAACATAAAAAAATAGAATTGATAAATAATAAAGTGAGATTGCAGAAGCAGAAACACTCCGACAGAATCTGGCGTAAGGTGATCTGGGTTGAACCCCCTGCAGCCTCACCAGGCACCATAACCCATTCCTGATACAATTTTGCTCCTTTATGAGGACCCAATATTTTTTATATGTAGAAATAATAAAATGGGTTATTATTATTATCCTTTATTTTGAAACAGTGACACCAACATAGCAACATGGTACAGGAGTTAAGAATAAGACCTAACTTTATTCGTTTACTTCACTATTTGTTGAATGTTATGCTTAATCTAATCAAGAAATTCTTGTGAAGGAAGTAAAGGGAAAGTACAATAGTGCCTCCTCTTATGTTGTTGGTCTGGGTGGGGATCTGAAGTGAAGTGATTTTTTTTTTTTGGAGGTCCATGATGTTGTTCAAAAGGACTTGTCTTTCTCTTCCTTTATAATATTTGGTTGTTATGTTAATAATGATGGTCATTACGTGACCCAGCCTCAAACCATACCATGAAGCTTCTTCACTCATTCCCTTCCCCACTCAATCATGGTCTCTATCGTGAAACCTGGTCCACTTCGCAATACTTTCTATTTTCTTTTCCAAAATCATATTCCTTTTACACCTTTTTCAAAACTCTGACCCCATAACAAATTCATTGCTCTATTAGTTCTATCGATTTATTTTTAATATTTTAAGATGCATGTACATCATTAGATCGGTTTTTAAAAGTGATTTCAATGTTATTATTAAAAATTAAAATATGGGTTAAATAACTTTTTTCCAAATTGGAATTAGTCTTTCTTTGAAACTTTAACTCAATTTAGTCTTTTAATTTTAAAAATACGTGAATTTAGTTCTTTTAACTATATTTTACTAATTTTATTTGACATTTCAAATACATCTTAGCTAACATTTAAGCGAAAATATTTTTTTTAAATGTTGTAAACAACTCAAATGTTATATTTAAACATATTTGAAATGTCAAATAATCTTCATAAAAGTTTAGTTAAAAAGACTAAATCTATAATTTATAAAGTTGATGGACTAAATTGAGCCAGAGTTTCAAAGAAAAACTAATTCCAAATTTCATTGAAACTTAAGAGACAAAAAACATATTTAACCTTAAATATAGGTATAATTATTTATTTGGTACTCTAAGTTTAGTTCAATCTGGTTTCCATATTTCTTGTTGATTCAATTTAGTATTCCAATTATTTAAAAATGTTCAATTTGGTCATTTCCGTTAAGTTGGAGTTAATATTGTATCCGTACAGAACACTTATGAAAAATAAAATAATTTCGGCTTAATACGTATCCTTTGTACGAAAACAATATTAATTCCAACTCAACAAAAATGATAGAATTAAACCCTTTTAAATAATTGGAATACTAAATTGAATTAACAAAAATATGAAAACTAAATTAAAATAAATCAAAAAATTGGATAACCAAATCAGAAATTATACCTTAAATATATTATTCATTCTTTTACGAGAAGGTATTGGAATAACTAATCATTTGACTTTGTGAAAACAATCTAGCTGTTAAATCTAACGCGGGCGATTTTTTAAATTTACATTACATTTTTCAGAATATATATATATATATATATATATATATATATATATATATATATATATATATATATTAAAGGCATTATATAAAATGATAATATGAATTAGTATATTTGTATTTAAGTTTTAATTCATAGTCACTTTTAATTTATTAAACCATCTTCATAATAAAGGTTATGTTATGATGAAGGTCTAATATATTTTTTTTATGTTTTATTCTAACGCATACTATTTAAGAGTTCATTGTAACTTCTACTCTCATACAAGAATCTCTGACAAGATTCTGATAAGATAACACTCTTTGAACTCTGAAAGAAAAGTTGCTTCCAAGACACTTTTTATTTTATTTTTATGACTTATTTTAAGTTTTATAAGTTAGACATTATCTTTACAGCAGAAATATTTCAAAGTTAATTTAACAAGTAGAAATAGATGGTACTAAATATTAGATTTCATGTTAATTTTGATAGTTGCACATTAAAAAATTGTACTTTCTTCATATGTTTAGACCTAGAATAATATTAATTTAGTTTCATGGGTTTATTTTTATGTCTTGGTTCAGTAATAATTCACTCCTTTTTCGTTCAAAATATAGTAAGTCATCTTCAATATCATTTTTTTATAAATAACCAATTATCTAACCTTACACAACCAGTCATACTATTATCATAATTAACTATAATTAAAGACTAAGTATTAAAAGTTAAATTATTTATGTAAAGTTTACCGTTAAGGTATGGTATAAATAATTTCCAGCGTTACTTTCACCATTCATATGGTTTGAAGGTTGAATTGGAAGTATTGTGGTACATTTCCGGCATGAATTAATAGTGGTGGGGTAGTGAGAGGAAGAATCAATAGCCACACAAAATTTATAAAGGACAAATGCTACCTACCTTAATTATTTAGCATTTAATTAAATTCTTGTATCTTTTTTTCTTTTTTCAATATTATGATACTTGTGGATGATTTTGAAATTGGATAAATATTTTTGAAAGAAAACAAGTTAAATTGGTGCAAGTGGATACATTCTAAAAATTGACATGTTTTGGTCCATTTTGATATCTCCTCATTAATTCCTTTTGAATGTAACTTAGTATTTTAAAACGAGGTTGGAGATATGCACATGATATGCTTTTTACATACTATTGATTTCAAAGACATCCTTAAATCTTGCCAGTGTAAAAGAAGAAAAAAGTTTTAAGAAAAGATTCCATTCATTGAATTTACAAGTAACTAAAGTCTTATATCATATTTTTTTTTTAAGTTTAATTAATACTTAATTTAACACATTTTCCATTAAGTGTTTACTCAATTATTTAAGGCGTTCATTTAATTAATACTGGTGGTTTGCCATACTTTAAGAAACGGGTTAAATATATATATATATATATATATATATATATATATATATATATATATAATTTTTATATTTATATAAATATAAAAAATATAATATATATATATATATATATATATATATATATATATATATATATATAACTTTTATATTTATGTAAATTCAGCAACTAAGGAATTCATATATTTTCCAGTTACTTATAATTCACAAAAAAGAGACCCAATTTTGTAAAATTTTAAATTTTAAATGTGTGGCTTATAGAATTTTGTTTAAAGAATTAAAATATTAAACAAGAGTATTTTTTAAGAAACATAAAGTAGACTTGAATTTAATCTTTATATAGAAGCATTTATTCGAAAGATATCTATTTTGTCTAACAACAAAATACATTTTAACACATTTTAAACTTATTAAATATATTTTTAGTCTCTAAATTTTGACATAAAATTTAAATTTATCCATATATAAAATTTTGATGTAGTTTGGTCATAAATTTTAAAAAATGAACGGATATAAATTTTATAATCAATTACATTAAATATATCAAAGTTTGGAATATCAAACATATTTAATTCCATTTAAAATGTTTAGTAACATAACGAAATATTTTTTATTTCACCATTTAATAATTTGGTTGTGTGTTTTGCTTTGGTTTATTATGTGACGGTGTTCTTAGAAGGGGATAAATAGAAATGCTTATTTGTATGCGATTGGTGATGTGCGAAGGATGCATTGAATGCAGGAATATAATGCAGATTTCATATCAATGTGTTGGGCAGTTGTTTGTACTCATCTTGTACTCTCTCCAATTGACCATTCTAAAAAGTCTCCTATATTTTGAGAGGTCAAAATTTGGGCACGCCAACGATGCTCAATTTTATAATCATATATCAGATTCGATCAAAACATACGAAAAAGGCACATCAAAATTGTCATAATGCCATGGGACTTCAAAATCTAATACACTGACACAACAAAGATTAGCATTGTTGTTTATGCTATGCTTTTGAGTCTAAATACAAAACACTCCATATATTATAATGCTTAATTTGTCGCCGCCGACACTTCAAATTGATTATAAGCTTCGCCAACACTTGTTTGCTTCCAAATCCAATTAATTTGGTCATGCTGCATAAATATACTGCAATATTATATGCACTTATTATTGGACTGGAGGATCTTTTGTTGGGTTCTTTTTACTTTATCAGTATATGAATTTATCCAGATTCATTTCTCAACAGACTATAGCAAATCCCAATGGAAATACGCAGGTGAGTAAAAAAAAATCACAATATATTTTCTCTATTGACAATTATTCGAAGAATTAGACTTTGTGCAAAACACTAGTTACTATAGGCAATGCATTTAGGCTTTCGCTACCATGTGAATCAACATTTCTAAAATGTCGGACAAAGAATCTAAGCTCCTGCTTATGTTGAAGATGAAAAATCAAACATCACACTACTTTCCAATGGAAAACACGCATTCCATATAAATATTTAATTTAAGTTATTTAAGTACAGATTTATATTTTACAATTTAAAATTGATCTTACCAAATTTTAAAACCGAAAGATACTAAATTAACCATGATGGTTTATATATATATATATATATATATATATATATATATATATATATATATATATATATATATATATATATTGTTTCTTTCAATAGAAGATGCCATTAGAGTTGGGAGGGAAAGATGATTTCATTTTAAGAAGTTACCATTCCATCCATCAAACTTGATGCTGAATTATTGAAGATTGCTAGAGTAGTATATATCCTCCACATCAAAAGATTTACAATGATGTACAGACTTTAGATGATCCATTAATTGATCCAGCGTGGAGTATATACTGGTTGAACTATCATGTCTTTTGTCATCCACCATGAATTGATGGCAACAGCCATCGATTTCAATGCAGCTAATCGCTTTACACTTTTGTATCCCAGCGTCATCCATTATTTTCCTGATTTTTCTCATGTCATCCCATCTTTGAGACTCCGAATACATGTTTGAGAGAAGCACATAAAGGCCAGAGTCATGTCGTCCCAACTCTAGCAACTGCTTCATGATTTGCTTTGCAATCTCCAGATTCCCATAGGTCCTGCAACCACTAAGCAATGCACCCCAAACGACGACGTCTGGTTTAACAGGCATGTTTTGTATCAGGGTCACTGCTTCTCCTATGAATCCCCCACGCCCTAAAAGATCAACCATGCATGCATAATGTGCAACATTTGGAGAAATCCCGAACGTAGAACTCATCATGTCAAAATAATATCGTCCCATGTCCACAAAACCACTGTGACTACAAGCAGAAAGTAACCCTGTGAAGGTAATCTCATCGGGACACAGCCCACTGGCTTGCATCCTCCTGAACATCTCAATTGCCTCTTCTCCAAAACCATGCAAAGCAAGTGCCCCAATAATGACGTTCCATGACACCACATTCTTCTCAGGCATCCCAAAGAATATGTCCATAGCAGTGTGAAGAGCGCCACATTTTGCATACATGTCTATTAGGGAGTTACAGAGCGTCACACTCACTGTGATATCATTACCACAAATGTAATCGTGGGCTTGTTTTCCCAATGCCAGATCGCCCATGTGACTGCAGCATGAAAGAATGTTAACAAGAGTACCATCGTCAGGAATCACACCTGAAATGCACATCCTGTAGAAAAGTTCCATAGCTTCCGTGTAAAGCCCTTCTTGAACATGGCACCAGATTATTGAATTCCAAGAAACCACGTTCTTCACTGGCATCTGATTAAAAATTTGCACAGCGTTATCAATAAGACCATGATTGGCATAAGCATTCACCATACATGTCCAAGAAACGACGTTTTTATCAAGCATTCGATCAAAAACACGTTTAGCACATTGCAAATGCCCGCACTTGGCATACATATCTATCAGGGCATTCGTCACAATCGAATCAATTTGAACTTCAGCAGTAACGATAAAAAGATGCACAAATCTTCCCAAGTCCAAATTACCATTCTTTGAGGAAACAGAAAGCAAGCTAACAAAGGTGAACACGTCAGGCTGTACCCCCTGATGTTGCATTTCTTCTAACAACATAACAGCACCACGACAGTGGCCAATTTTAGAATACCCAGCAATCATAGAATTCCAGGATACCAGAGTCCTGTCAGAAATATCATCAAACACTTGCCGTGCACTTCGTATTAGACGGCAAGCAACATAGACAGTCAAAATTGAATTTTGTACACAGGCATGACATCTCATTCCGAGTTTAATGGCCTGAGCATGAACAATAACAGCTTCCCAATAGAAGGGTTTGGAAGCACAAGCTTTGAAAACAAAGGGGAAGGTGAATTGGTTTGGCATAAGGCCCGCCCTCACCATTTGGCGGTAGAGCAACAAAGAATTTATTGGGTCATCGATATTCGAATAGCCCCTTATTAAATGATTGTACATGAATTTGTTGGGTTGGGGAATTTGATCGAACAGGAGGTGTGCATAACGGAGATCTCCCTCTTGAACACAAAGAGAGAGTAGCTTGCCTAGGGTGACAACTTGGTCCGCAAGTCCATGGAGAATGATCTGGGCATGTACAGGCTTGAGTTGTCTCAAGGAGGAACTCTGATCCAGGAGATGGTGAAGGGTTTGATGAGTGGGTGACTTCAACCTGTGCCATATGGTTGTGCTGATTTGTGTTCGTAGAGAGCCAACGCAGAAAAGGCGGGAACCAACGGTCGCGTGTTTCAGTTTCAGAGTGGAGAACATCAAATAGAAGTACCAAACCCAGTAATACTGCGGTATCCAAGGATCTTGTATATATCCTATCTATTCATTTTTCTGTCGTTAATTAAAAAAAGTATTACATAGTCGTATATGGGTTTAACACCACACAGTTTCCTTTCATGCTTAAGTATTGTTGTTTTCGAAACATAATACCGTTTAAAACTAAATAATAAAATGAAAATTAATGATTAATCAAACACATATATTTGAATAAATTGATTATTGCAATATTTGTTATACTTTTTTCAAATACATAAGTATGTGTGGACGAAGTGAATCCTAAAATTGATTATTAATGATATACAAGATAGGTTTTGCCATCGCTTCACTTAAAAATTGATTGTTAACTGTACTCGTATTTGTACATTATAAGAGAGTAATTAACTTACTCATCATGAATAATTCTCATGAGGATCAACCGAATCCTACTTATTTTACAGTTATATTTTACCAAATTTTAAAGTAAGAACTACGGAAAGATTTAATATGGGAATAAAACACTTGGTTTTAAATAAGTAATGTTAATTGATTAATCCATTAAATATTTTAGGTTTATATTTGTTTTAATTTCCACATCAAGTATTATCTTAACCAAATTCTGTCTTAATTTGTATAATTAATAATGTTGATCCTGTAAAAAAGATAGATTAAATTTGAACCCAAAAAAAATGTTAAAACTCAATAAAATCACATCCTTGGCTCTGTTCCTCTCTCTCTCTCTCTCTCCCATGAACTGATTCATGTTTATAAAACAACTTCAATTCCTTTATCGCCAAAATACTTACAAGATTAAATAGTTCAATCGTAGGTAATAATTACAGTTGAATAACACAGGATATTGTATATAATGTGCGTAAGGTTGAGACTAAGATCAAGTTTGAGCTTTTGTTTTCTCCATTCTTTTGTAACCAGATCAGAGGATGAAAGTATATTAGTTTTCTCGTGTTGAATCCACCAATCATCCCAAATAGTAAAGTAATAACACCATATTCAAATATCCAGGTTCAACAAACTGATCCAACCTCAGCTTTCATGACAAACTCTCCAACATGCCATTCCGTTTATGTTTAAGAAACAATCGCTTATTTTACGACAGCTTTGTAGAATACGCGATTGTTTCCTACAATCTAAGATAGGTTCCAACAACAAGCACTCATGGGCAATCAGAAACACTGGTTGGTTGCTATGAAACTTAGAAAGTGGATTTCCAACATCTAATTGCGACAAGTGAGTATGAATTCTCCAAAAGGCAAATAGAGAGAATTTAATTTTGGACATTATTATAATCGAAGTCGTTATAATATACTTACATGGTAACGCTCTGAGTGCTTCGCAACAAGTTACAAGAAAATAGAATTACAGCATAAAAAAACATGTCTATGACTCAAGCTGAGCATACCAGATACCTTGGATCTTGACATCCTTAGGAGCTTTAGCCCCCAAATCAGTATCAGAAGGCTGAACACTCTCGAACACCCCAATAACCTCTCCAGTCTCAGGCTTGGTCTTGGTCACACTCAAGGTGATTTTCCCTTTGGAAGATGAAGCACTTTTGTTGTTCTCCTTTGCAAGCTCTTCCTCATCTCCTCTGCCACCAGCAGGCAAAGCAACAGCATTGTCATAACCGGTTGAGGCACCCCTTCCCTTGGGGTCCAAAAAAGAGGAACCACGGTAAGAGGGAACAAGGAAGTCCCCGCTGAAGCTTTCTGGTTTCCCAGTGGCCACCAACTGTTTGATGGTGAAGAGGAACGGCACACGCTCTCCTCCGGGAAGCTGAACAGTCACAGCAGCGTAGTCAATCCCGTCTTTCTCCTCGAATTTCACCGTTCCGTCGGGTGAGACCTCGAAGGGACCCTCGATCTCGTCGAGGGTGTAGGTGAGACGGGTCATGAGCTTGGTGTTCTGGAACTCGAGAGGGGCGTTCTTGGCCACACCCTCTGCCTTCACCGTGAAGGAAGTGGGTTCCAGACACAGCTTCTTGGCGTTGTATTTGCCTGGCTTGAAGGCGAATGAGTCCACTCCACCATCGATGGTTGGGCACTGGTTAGCAGTTCCAGTCCCCTTCACTTCCAGATATGTCTTGCTCTGGATTTCGTCGAAGGTTAGCCTCTTCGGAACACCCTCTGCATTTGCTCCCTGAAATTTCACAATCACTTCTGTTATTAATTCATAACTACTTTATTACTTGAACAATCAATCCTACAAACTCCATTTCTCATACAAAACAATTCATAAAATTCTAACTTGGTATCCATGGTGTGAATGAGTGCAAAACATACAGAAATTGAAGATGATAAAGGGGAAGCAAGTAAAACATACAGAAACAAGGAGAGCTGAGGTGGCAAGGGCGAATCCTGCAAGCTTGGTGGCGTCGGCGCATTTTTGAGCCAAGTCTTTGAGATCGGATTGAAGAGAGCAGGTGAATTTAGGTCCAGCGGGTTCCAAGCCGAAAGCCTTAGAGATGCATTGAGAAGATTTGAGGTTGCGGGAGGTTAAGCCCACCTTGGTGGGTTGCATGAAGGTTGCTGCAGCTTGTAGTGAGGCTGCCATTGATGCTGGTGCAAGGTGTGGCCACCAAAGTGTTTGTGTTGAGATTCAAAGATTTGCAAGTGGTTATTGTGAGTGATGAATGGCAGAAAATGGAGTATTTGGTGGCTGTGGTGCGAGTAAGATTTCCGATAGGATAAGGCCAATTCTTATTGGATCACTCAAGCTAATGTCAATGTTTTCTTGTTGCCACGTTGGAAATTTCTCAATTAGGATCAAATATAGTTTCTGTCAAAGATCAACTCATTAACAACATCTCCAATTTTCACTTTCTTCTTTTTTTACAAATTTATATCTTCATTGAAATACTTATTTGTATTATTTAAATAGAAAAAATTTCTTTGCTAATTAATTTTTAGAAAAGTAGGTTATTTTACTTAACTGATAACTTACCTGATAATAAGATTGAAAAAAATATCTCGATTTTGAAGAAGACATTATTATTTTACAATTTTTTTATTCTTCATTAATTTTGTTCCGTTCCACAAATAATGTTAAGGACATGTCGATAAGTCGTAGAGCGAAACAAAGTACAATCCAATAAACTACTTCCGATAACCACGTGATACATACGGGTGTACTCAATCACCCTCAGACACAGGAGAAACTAGGCTTATATTTATGTGCGTGAATGATTTGTAAAATGCAAAACTTACAAAATATAGACGAAGGACAAACAGGAGTGATAAAAAATATAAAATAAAGTACTTTTTAAAGCGATTAAACTTAGGAAATAAATAAACTACTATTACATTAATATAAAAAAACAGAGAAAAAGAAAAATCTTCGTCATGATCAATTTTAGTATCTTTCGGGTGTTGGAATTTACTTCAAAGACATTGGAAAATAATTAGGTACATACAAAAGAGCATGCAAGGAGTAACAAGTTTGAAACACCATTTAACTAAAAGTACTTTTACATCACAAAAATCAGAATATAATACAACGTGTATTTCTTCCATTCATTCCTCAAAATTGTGCTTCAATAGAAAAATCCTTCCATATAAAGTTTAAAGGATCCCCACCACCACAAAAACTAGTCATGCCTCCATATCATCGTCCCGGAAAATAGTTCGTAGTCTTTGTCTCGTTTTGAAAGCTTTGATCTTCAATATCCATAACACATGCATCACCATCTTCTAAAACATTCTTTCTTCTGAAAAACTTTACCCTCCAAATTACGCTTTGATTCAACTTCTGGCCTTATGATTTAATTTATTAGTATAGAGGCAGTACCTTCACCATGGTAATCACAGATATGATTACAACAATAATGGATACAAAAAGCAAACCACCTGCTTAAATTAGTATCTTAGTCGGAGTAATGATTAATTGATCCTCATTACTCTGATTTCTACTTAGCACCCTTTATACATTCGAAGAACACTCCAAACATTAATTCGAATATTTTCTAAAGATAAAAGATCAAAATTCAACTTATGATAGGTGGTGCTAATTTCAAAATTCCATGAAATACAAAAATGCCATCCTACAGCTAATTTAACTATAACTCGGGCAATGTGTTAGTTTAAGTGTATATTTTGATCATCATTAATATATTATCTAACTTCCAAATCGCATAAAAATAAAAACGTTTATTTGACGTTTTGATTATAATCTAAATACATAGAATTTGAATTTAAACAAAAAAGGGAATCTAATTTATTGTAGTTTTAACATATGTTCAGGGGATAAAAATGTAACAGAGAAAGACAGTAGCTCAAAAGTGCTTGAAATGCAATCATAGATAAACTCAACAGAAACAAAATTTCGTTCTCATCATAGCCACTTGTTGGTCTTTCTCTATCTTCTCCGTGTAAAATTCAAGAGAAAAAAATTAAAAGAAAATACAATATGAACGAAAACATTATAGGCATTCAGAATGAGTAGGAGGATTGTATTCATCATATGAATTATCATATGAAAACATTCGTAAACATCATCACCATGCCATTATACAAAAAACCCCAATTTAATTTAAAAGTTAAAAAACAAAAGCATGCACAAAATTAAAAACCCCATGCCCCCAAAATGAAGGATGGAACGAACAGTGGAAACCTCTCAGACAAATGCCTCGATTGTCATCAGAATTTTAAAGAATGGAATATCGGACTCGTCATCATTTTCATCATCACAGAGAAAACCACAAATCGCATCCTGTTCCTCAACCCATATTTAACCCCCAAACGAGAATTTTAAAATCAAATACACTAAAAGAACACAAAAAGCAACACAAACATAAATATATCTCACGAATAGATGCACAAATGCAGAGGCCGGTCTTGGTAGAAAGAAACGGTAGTCACGGTTCCTTGAAGATGCAGAATATGCTTCGACTTTATAGGCCAGCAGGTTCCGTTTTGAGGTATTAGGGTTTTGCGTTTGCGTTAGAGTTTAATGGATCTTTAACTGGGTTTATTGGGCCTTCGGTAAGAATGGACCCTGGCCCTCTTCCTCCACCCCCAATTATCTCTTCGGCACCCCAATTTTTTCAAAAATTCCCAAAATAATCCTTTGACTTTTAACTCCTACTTTTAGAGATTAAATTAACTTTGGTAAAGGGCACAAAAGATAAACTCCCACTTTTCCTTTTCCTAAGACAATTGTTCCGAAATCAAAAGATAAACGTGTTCTTATCTCCTCTCCATCCCCTACATTTTGTGTAAGAAGTAAAAACATTTTTATTTACAGACAAGTCTGGTAGCATGGTAGCATTAGAGTCTATCACTCATTTATTCATACTGATCATCAAGTTTACTTGTAAAACAACCACAACTTCGATGTCCTCGGCTATATTTGTTTTTGGAGGATTGTCGTTTCTTATTCTACATCTGCATCATGATGGTCTAACTTCCCACATACGAATAAATTTCCTTTCTTTATAAGTGGGGTTAAATCTTTTGGGATGAAAATTTTAATTTTTTTTATTGGATCAGGTTTGTTCTCATACCTTTTTCGGAGTAGGATTATGTTCTACCACATTTGCTTTTGTAAACAAAGCTTTAGCCCTTGCAATAACACATTTCTTCTTGTTGGTAAGTTCTTTAAGCAACATCCTGTTCTTTGCTTTCATATCTTCCAACAACTTGTGATGCTTATTGATTTTGATCTTAATATCCTTATCTTGAATCATCTTTCAACGATAATAGTTTTCTATTACGAATTTTTGTCTAACGACATCTTTGACAATATATTTGAGATTCAATGGATCTCAAATATCTTTCGCTACTTTATAGTAAATGTAAAAATCAAACCAAATATTAGACAAAACACTTAATAAAGTGTGTCGGCATATCTTGTTCGTGTGAATCCAATCTTCAACTTGTTTTCAAGAATACTAGGGTCGGGTTTTGAAGATGTAAGAATAGTAACAACTTAAACATACATTCTTTCTAGTGTCAGATAAAACTTTAATTTTTGACACATCCGATATCAATTTTACAAATATCGTCTAAATTCTGAAAATAAAGTTTTGATTCTTCAGATTTGGGTTGTTGAGAGGTGTAGATTCAATATCTATCGAGATTTATGATTGTGTTGTTGCACAAGTCTCCCAAAATATAACATGAATTTCTCAAATTTTTTAAAAATTAAATAATCCAATCCAGGATTTTAGTAAAGGAAAAATTAGAGGACAAAAGAGAGAAGAAAATGAGAGAACGATAAGAAGAAAGATAGCTTCAAGTGTGTTTTTCTTGGAAGAATATAATACTCTACTTATAAAAGATTGGAGGCTTGCGGTTACAACCTTTGTAGCAACGTTCTCCACTTCTGGTGTCATCAAATCTGCAACTTCGCGGCTGAAGCTCAACAGGTAAAAGCACCGTAAAAAAACCAAAATGCTACAGAAAAAACAGCGACAGTGATGTGTGCAGGACGTGAAACTGAAAACTTTAGGTTTCCTTTTTATATCAGTAGTGAAGGGAGCAAAGATATCTTTTGCAATACTCTGATTTTCCAGAGATTGAGACAATGATTTTTTAAAAGCAAATACATTTGCTTCGCCTTTCATTCTTTGGACATGAAAATATTTCAGTAAAAGATTACGGTTCCTTAATTCCTTATCAAATATCACTGCATGCATTCCCATCACCTAAAAAGGCATTTACCCAGTCATCAAAATTATTTGCAGTGTGATTACTCATAATATTTTCTGCTAGATTTTATTTTACTCATAATCGAGAGTCAACAATCATATCATATCACCAATATGAACACAATGTGCAAACGGCATAGAACCATTCCCATTATCACGCATTCCAAAGTCCAATCATATTCTCACGTGTCATCCAGGAAGGTATTATACTAGGGTGCTACTCTACTTATTATTCACGATGAGGACGCCGGTGGGGCCTACCGTCGCGCTTGTCAACCACCGTTGTTGGCTCATGCGAATCACAAACCTGCGTTTTGAACTTGCAACCGAACTTCTTCCCCAAAGCGAGCCACACCCCGCCACCTTGTGGGCCATTCCTGTCCATCTTCTCAATCACCCGTTTCATCGAAGAACACTCTCGTTCTAGCTGATGCACCCGCGACCTCATGCTATCCATGTCCAAGCGAAGCACCTGATTCTCCCTCACCGTTACCTGCCACGTGTTAATATCGCCGCGATCGTGCGTGCATCCTTCCCCTGCTCCACCCCACTCTGCATCCGCCGACGCCACCGAAGGTCTTGCCGGCTCCTGCGCTGCCATCAGCGTTCCGGCGATGGTGTGCCGCAGTTGAAGTTGCTCGAAGAAGAGCACGCGAACCACCGCTCGCAGCGGGAGCCTTTCATTCTGCGCGGCGTGCGTGCACGCCTCCAGTGTAAGTTTCTGACAGTCCAACACTTCACAAATCTTCTCCCTATCCGATTTCGAAACCCATGGATGCGCCTGCAATTAGCGATCCGAAATTAGGATTTTCATTAACCAATTATGCTTTTTATAGAAGCACGTAATATCGGAATAGTTTTTAGGTACCTTGAGATAGACATCTACGGCACGATAGAGACCATCGTGGAACAGTCTCGCTTGATCAGGAACTGAGATAGCGAGATCGTAGAATTTCTTAGGCTTGAGATTCGCATCGGAAGCGATCTCTGAAAGATAACAGTCAATGAGTTTTCCAACAAGCATCAGCGCCGGCGACGTCGGTTCGCAGCCGTCGATTGCAGCCACGTTTCGTTCTTCTTCTAAAAAGTAACGTAAAATCCTCGCTACGCAATCGATATCGTACAAAGTTTCGTTTAGGTATGAATAGCTAGGTATGAGAAGGTCATCGAGAGTGACTTCATCGAGCTGCGATCCTATCTTCTTCTCCAACACGTCTCTGCATGCTTTGGAAGCGCTCAGCATGGTAGCGGCTCGCAACAGTCCGAAGAGAAACCTCACCTGCGTGGAGTGCTTGGATGAGAGGTTCGAGATCACAATCTCAAGTAACTCTTTCTGTTCTGCTTCTGAAGAAGATGATGTCAAGGCCTTCCGATTGGACCTCGACAAACCTGGAATGTGTTTCTTAGCGTAATGCATTAGGCAGATTTCGATTATCTCCGGCTTCAGCTCAGATTCTTTCATGGCGATAATTAATTGCTTGAACATAGGTAAACCTAGAAGCGTGAGCTCCTCAAACCAAGAGTCATCTTCACCATCGATCACGGCTTTTCTTCTTCCCCGCAGTGTGTAAGCGGAATCGCTCACTGGCCACCTAAAGCGTGCTTCGGAGATGATGGAATCGACGCACCTCCGCGGGATTCCTAAAGTCTCCGCTAGAGGCATTAAGCGCTGGCTGGATTTCAAAGCTATGATGGAGTCCTTGAGGCTGTTTAGCACGGACTGAGAGAGGAAGGTCTCCGTCTTGGCGATCAGGTTTTCTTCGGAGTGTTCTTCCGTCATCTCGAGAAACTCCCCAGCACAGCGGAGAGGAACCACATTGGAAGAAGACAAGTTAATTTTGGCGCCGAAACAGAATTTGGCGGCTAATTCAAAGGTCTCGGAGCCGCCGGGGAAATCTGCGAGCACCAAATGACAATGTTTCTCCCCCTCTTCTGCTGCTGGTGTGGTAGCAGAGGAATGATTTGCTTCTTCGTCGCTTATTAGCTGGTGAAGCTTTCGACTTTTTGACATCATAGGGGACTAAAATGAAACATGTCACGACACAGGACAAATTTTAGAGAAACCAAGTACAGAGTATTGTTGGGTGTGCATGCATAAGATAAGAATATTGGCTTTAGCGTGCTATAGGAAGCTCACCCTTTGAAGATGGAAGTTCATCTTCTCTACTTCAACCACAAGGTCACTTGGCAATTCCGTTGTGCAAACCCTGCAATAAGGAATTGTTGCAAATATGGTCACTTTTGGATCAAGAAAAGCGTGGTTCAAAGGTAGCTAGTAGTGAGAGAAGTTATTACTCTAACCATGCTTGCTCTCTAGAATTCAGTTGCTCCCCTGTTGCCATTTCCTCACAAAAATACTAGGATTCAAAATAATAGAAACAGATTGCAGTAAAGCTGAATTCTGAAGATGCTGAAAACTAAGCATATATCAGAGATTGGACATAAATAATGTGAGTAGGGGTTGTGGGTCAGGGATTTTATTATCACCCGGAATTATAGATGAATTGTAGAAAGTAAGTAGACTTGACTGGCACAGCCAATTGCGAAATATAGAAGATGAGAAGGAAGAAAAAGATTGTCTTTTTGTGCTTTCTTTTGGAGGTTTTATGTGGAAAATAACACATGAAAAAAGCTTAATATAAGGAAGAGAAAAGAAGAAGAAAGGACTGGGTGAAACAGTATGGAATCTACAAACTCAAAACGGACAAATAGACCTAGACCAAATTCCTAAAAAGGGGATCCATAGGATCCCTTTCCTTCCTTTATCAGAACTTCCTTTTCTTTCTTCTTCTCTGACTTTCAGCAGAACTTCACTATCACCTACTGTTTCTCTCACTCATGCATTAAGATGGCAAATAGACTCCACAAAAAGGAGGTGCCATTGATTAGTTTTCTTTTTGGAAAGCCAACATTCACTCATTACTCATATACCGTTGCTTGCCAACCAGGTTATTACTTTTTGCGCAAATGATGGAATAATTTAGTTTAGGAATGAGAATTCTGGTTTTCTCACATACAGTACAGAGTTGCTTTGCTTAGTTAATAGATCATCTTATCATTATTTTACACGGAACCTGTCAAATAACTCTCTAAAAGGCCTAGAGGGACCTCCAATTTTTTGCTCGCGTCTTACCAACCTTATATTTTATCATCTGCCATGGGCTATTAACGAACGCAATGTTAATTGCAAATTTCTTTAGTTGGTTTAGGCTTCAACATTCTTTAATGGTTCCTTTTTAGTCTTTATTATTACATATAATTAGTTAATGTTTAAAACAATAAAAACTATTTCAAATTAGGATAAGTAAAATACTCTTTATTACTAGATTATATTAATTAGTATTTATGTTAAATTAAATTTAATTGATGATCAACTAAAAATATCGGTTAAAGCATGACAAAATTCAAAACTAATAAATACTTCTACAAAGACTATAAAAACAGAAGCAATTACCATTAAAACCCTTTCTTTGGAGGATGTTAATAAATTCATGAAGCCGTCTTCTATATTTACTCTACCAGAAAAGATGTAAGCATTCCTCTTGTCTGCCCTTGATTAAGAGTAATCACAGTAAATTTAGTAAAAACCAGATAAAGGAGGAAGGAAGCCTGTAGTGAAGAGTGGCACAAGTATCTGGTTAATTAAGTGTAAGGTGATGAATATGTAAGTTATAACAGATGGTATATATATAACAGAAAGTTGGTATAAATTATTATTGTTAATGAAATTTATTTTCCTAAAGTTGAGGAACATTTTACAGGATAAGCTTATAGCTTCCAAACTAAACAAAATTGAGTAAAAAGAAAGACAAATGCTGAGAGCCATGTCTTCATTTATGGTGGCATATCTTTTATCCCATACTTTCGTATAATTTACGGCCACCAACAACCACCGTAAGGTACATGATCGAAGAGCTCAAATTGATACACGCACATGACAATGTGGACAAATTTAGAAAAAGGGTGGGAAGGAAGTCTTTCAATAAACCCCACTGATCCAATGGAAGTTTCTTTATCAATTACTGTTTGGTGAATTACTATCAGATGATTTGCACAAGAGATGAAGTCAAATTGTCAATAATCTAACCTATTTGCACTGCTATGTTTTTGGATACAAATTAACCATTACAACAGTCGTCAGTCTTATATCAGCAACTCTTGCTGCTAGTTATCTTAATCAGTTCTTCATTATTATTTTTATTTTTGTTTATTTATTCTCTAAGCTTTAATCATTCAATGGATTGATCTCTGCTTTGTATAGAGATTATAAAGATTTTGTATTTACACTCGATATACTGTTGGTGGCACGCAGGACAATATATAGAAAATTTTCATGCGATCTTAACCGACATTTTAGAGATTTATAATTATCAAGGTCAAATTAGTGGATAATAAAACATGGCAATTAAAAAGTATATCTCTCGAGCATTAGAAAATCGTAAAAACCTCAGAGTGATACCATCCATTCGAAGATAAAGATAACATAACCACGTCGTTAGAACCCAGGTTAAATGCGTCTTAAAAGAGGAGCAAATTCAAGAACATGTATTGAAAGTCCAGAATCTGATTACATTCGAATTTCTGTTCATTTCCATTCATCTTTTACAATTCACTGACTCGAGCATAAAGTCTTCACAAATAGTCACACCCAACTTGACCTAGAAAACTTCTTAAAGACTTCATCCAGGATTTTACCTTTCCTAGCAAATATTTTCCTCTTTTAAATTGGTGCAAAATATACCCAAAAGCCAAAATATAGAAACTAAAATTACAATTAAACCTTTCAATTATCATTATATCCAAATATTCTAAATGTTTCCCCCTCCCTCCTTTTACCAAATTCCTCCCTCTCAGACCCACGTTTACAGAGTATGGGTTAAAGAGGGACACACAACCATGACAGAATAAAAAACAATATACCTAAAACCAAAACATAAACTGACAAACTTTGAAGCATTTGCAGTTTAGAACACACGGCACTAGAACAGAGGAATTTATTCTTTATTAATGGATCCATTAACACAGAAGAATGCAGGTTCATGTTGGTCAGTTTCACATGACCAACGCTACATTACATTATTAATATTAACCTCCTTAAACACTTTTAACACACCATACTACCCCAACAATACCGACCTCTATCTATCCCTCTGCATGTCGTCATATAACTCCAAATGATCTTGTACGGATCAGAATCCAACGCAGCTCCATCAACTTTGAGAATTTCCGTTGCCTGCCGCTGAAACCAACATTTAGAAGAAAGATAAATTCCATAACAAAAATGTATCAAAATTTAAAACATAAATTTCAATTTTGCATATAAGTTCAGATACTTAAAAACATATTTAATTCTAAAGATTAAGGTAACGTAACAGTGGAAAAGGTTTACCTTGGGAAGAGTTATTGGGCTGAGTTGGTTGCTGAGTAGCCGTGTCGGTGGTTCTCGGCGGTATGGCAACGCCGGGCCATGAGCGGCAGGTGCAGTGCATTCCCTCATCAATGCTGGCGTAGAGGGTGGCCAAGTGGTTGCCACACCCTCCCCACGTGTACCTCCCGCAGCTTCTACACTCCACCCTATAGCACATGGTTTTGGCTTTCAAAGTTGAAACTCTTTTACTCTTTGAGCAATTCCAACGATGCCTTGCTTCAGAGTATGGTGTTATGACACAACAAACCCATTTTATAAAGAATATATTCCGATCACATTGTTAATGCTATCATCTCGTTAACATCAACGCTGTCTTGGTTTAGTTTCTCTTGTGTCACACACCTCGATACTGAAGATAACGCCTGGCATAGTTATTCGATTATTCCATTTCACAGATTCTGTTTAGAAGCCACTCTTCCTATTCCTAATTTGCTTTTCAAAACCTCTATGGACCAGATATTGCATTCAACGACTACCATTATGCCACGTTCTTAGGAATAACCGCTAGACAAAATACATCGCATTCACTTCTTTTCCTAGGCCTCTTTCATTTGTTCATAGTAACTAGTAATTGATCTTACAGCTTCGAGTAAGGGTGCATAGAGCTATTTTTTAGGTTACGACGCTAAAATACTCCTTTCACGTCGCCGCATCCTTTAAATATGTTTTTTTTACCCTAGGTGAAACAAATAGCACAGAAGCCTGAGATGGTACCTCGATTAAACTTCAAACTTATTTAGAGAAATCAAAATGATAATACTTTATACGGAAAGAAAATCGAAGTCAATAATAAGGTATCAGAAATATAATCAAAACAATTCGGCAGAGAACATATAAATCAATCACATAGCCTTTTAAGCTTGCAGATTTTAACTCCTAAATTATAGTTTACAAGCATGAGAGTTTATCAATGAATTTTGCCAAACTAAGAATCCAAGAAAGAGTATTAACTTGGATCTACAGAAACACTCATTATATCACAACGGTGGAAAGACCCTTGCAAGCATTGTTGTTTATTTATCCTGTTTTTTTGCTGGGATATTATGATATGGATGTTTCATTATACCTTCTGTCTTGATTAAACAAAAATTGTAGCATGTTTCAGTAATTACCATGCCACCAAAATCATACCTATTACTCATTCAACCAAATCCAGGGTAAATACCTTGAGTGGTTTTAATTGGAAAAAAAGTTCATGGTTTTTGTACGAGTGTCATTTCAAGTATTCAGAAATTTGTGTGCACATAAAGCCAGTACGGAGATTATATAACAGAACACTTTCTCAGAAAACATTCAATCCCCCAAAAATGTCCTCTAATCAATAATTCACTAGTGTCACCAAACTGTATGGTTGCATTCAAAGTTCAAATTAAACACACCATACAAACCACGAAGAATTACATCAGCAAGCGTTCCCATCACCCTTGTCTTCAGTTGATTCTAACGCTGGTTTCTTTGGTGTGCTTCCTTCTGCCGAGCTGGCATTTGATGCTCGCTTAACACCTCTTCCTACCACACCAAGGTGTGTGACTCCACCCGATCCATTGGTGTGGGCAGTTGAAATGGATGGAGAGTCAAAACCATTGGTTTTTACAGTAGCCAACTGTGAGGAACTCACCGTTCCCAGAGATGATTCCTTCCCATTGCCTGCCTTGGCTGCGGCTATTCCTAGGATCTCAGCTAAAATTGACTTTGGATTTGAGACTAACTGTTGCAAATCTTCAAGCTGCAATTCCATAAATTCCCATTTATATCAAAATAAAAGCATAGGGTAGATAGTTATCTTAACAAAATTTACCAAGTCTACCTTTCTTTCCAGCTCAGTTGATAGACCTTTCAGAGTTTCAATCTCTGATTGCTTATCCATAATTGAGTTATTAGAGTCAGAATTAGGGCCTGTCGGTACATCCCGGGTTAAATCTGAACCAGATGTCAAATCTGAACAACTCTTTACTTCATTTGTAAGACGATGCAATCGTGCCTTACAAACAGATGTAGCCTTCTGACAGTAGGCAATTGCTTCTTGAGCCTTAGAACCAACCTCCAAACACAAGCATATGCGAAAGTTTCTATGTTCAGGAGTTAAGTAGCAGCAGGGGACATATTCGGCTATCTACTTTGCTTAAATTGCAGACACTGTTAATAATTCAATTCAGTAATTTATTGTAACCAGAAAAGTTTACAGACACCAGAAAAACCACACATTTAGATAAGAATTAAACCAAGGATACAAGTCAGCAATTTTTCTATCATCTGGTTCAACCAGTTGCTCTAAGATGGATAGTGCCTTCTGGTAATCCGACAGGGAAGTTTCAAAATCCTCTGCATATAAAAAAGCCAAGAAATAAACCATCCAGCTATACAATCATATTCCACTTTTTTGTTTTTATGGGGAAGAATTAGTTAAATTTAAAATGAGTATATGGATATGGAAATACCTCTTTCCAATGCAACATCTGCCAATGTTGACAATATGTCCACCTGCTCTATTGTATTGACAGATTGCTTTTCAACAATCGCTCTAGCAATATCAAGCATTTTCCATGCCAGATCCAGGTCAGTCTCATCTTCATCAGCTTCTGCCAAGTCTTCTGCATCACTACCCTCGTCACCTTCTTCCTCGTCATTCTTGGTGGACCCTGTTTCATGTTGAAAAATAGAACTAACATTAAGAAACTGATTTATCTGCAGACTACAATTTTTGTGGTTATACAATTATAAAATTCATATTGATTAGGAACAACATAATGCACTGCATGTACAAGAGTGATTGTATGCTAGCTTCTCCAAATTTGACAACTATGGTTTCAGACACCCAATGTCTACTTCTAACAATTTTAGTACATATTTTTTTTTCATAAATATCCTCTGCTTAATATAATCTTCATCAACCACGGGCTCTTTCTTTTCTCACCGGCTTAATTCCTGGCAGGAGAGAATTGACTTATAATACCGGCTTAATTCCTGACAGGAGAGAATTGACTTATAATGTCAACATCAGTGCCATGCATAAACATCTGATTAGTATAAATAAACATGTTTAAACAATGTTTTTAATGTCATTAAACAGCTCATAAATCAAACTAATTACACGTGTTGATATAAAGAATGTTCAAGCAACTCTAAATAAGAGGCACGGCACATCGCATATATTAACTATAAAGATATGCAAAGATTGTTAAGAAGGACGGGATAATGTCATCCACAACAGAACATTATAAGGAAGGCATGCTTTCTAAGGCAAACTAGGTAAAACAAAACCTAAAAACTTTTTTGAAACAATTTCAAATTTGCATCACATTTTACATGCATGCCCAAATCATTACATGAAGAGCCATGGTCTGAAAATCAAAACAATTAAGCAGAAGTCCTAGAACTGACCATCATCCACTGCTTCACCCTGGTCAGTTGAAGTCACATCCTGCACAGCATTGCTCGAGAAAGAAGCAGTGGAAGATTCGGCGTTCACCGTAGGTCCTTCTTTTGTGGAGCCATGTTGAGATCCACCCTCCTTCTTGGGCACATCAGCCAAAGGATCAGCTTCCTCCTGAGCCTTGTACAAAAGAGCACACCCATATTTGTAGTATGTGTGCACACACTCAGGAGCAAGTTCACCATAATGAGACACTCTGTTTCATTTCAAATCTTCTTTCAGAACATTATATATATAAAAAAATTGAAGGTATGAAACATCAAACTAACTATACAGTCAAAAATGATCATTCCTTCAAACATTTTAGCAGGAAGACTAAACTCAACGCACACATATAATGTGTTCTCTGTAAAGTAAACGAAACCTGATTTCGAGGGCACGGCTAAAGCTATCAGCTGCTTCTCCAAAATCGTTCTCTTTTATTGCCTGGTTCCCTTTTTCCATCAGCTCATTCGCCAACTCCAGAGATTTCTGAGGATCGCTAACGGAAGCATCAGTCTTAGACACAGACTCTTCAACACCATGGGCCGTAGAAGCATCCACAGAGATTCCGCTCTTGTCATTCTCAGAAGAGTTTAGGGTTTGGTCCCCTACGACAGCTTCCACCACCTGGGGCATTGTAACCGAGGTTTCAGATGCAGGAGCTTCTTCCGCCATGCTCGAATTTCGCTTCAGAGACAGGAAAGAAACAGAAAATGGAAACTGAAGTGACCTCAATTCGCAAGGGTTTGGGTTTTGATTTGAGGTTTTCCTTTCTGGCGCAAAAATGGTGAAAATGAAAAACAGACCCGAGTACAAAATGGGCCTCATACCCGCACCGCACCGTTAGTACCCAATTTGGTCGTTTCAGTACCCAATTTGACTGATTTGACAAGCTTGACACGTGGTGGAATTGAGAGTGTTGTGGCTGAAGGGGTACTTTGGTAATTAAATAAATCAGTTAAATTTGGGAACTTTGGCCACAGGTAAGGGATCACTGAGGTAGTGGTTATGGTTTGTGCAATCTCGTCGTAGTCGTAGTCACCGTCCTCAACACTGGTTTCACCGTCCGGTAGTGCAGAATGCTGTTTTTTTTTTTTTCTGACGGAGTTTGACTGCCGTGTGTTGCGAAATTTTTGTTGA
>Ga0214545_1000665_pt1 | contig 57396 bp, 35 predicted proteins | sample CNSS4metaG_FD_160064 | JGI IMG/M metagenome (GOLD analysis project Ga0214545, IMG submission 160064) | Root nodule microbial communities from cowpea collected in UCLA plant growth center, Los Angeles, California, USA - CNSS4 | ecosystem: Host-associated > Plants > Roots > Nodule | place: USA... | reverse complement strand
AATAAAATAAAATAAAATAAAAGTAAAATAAGACGAAAAGAAAAAACCAGAATAAAAGTAAAATAAGATTATGAGAAAAAAAAATGTAAAATACATTATAACCCGGACAAAATTGGGTGTTGACATCGGTTTTTGTATAAAAATGTTGGAAAACAATTGGATGACTACTATTTTTTACCATTTTTTTACTACCTAACATGGCAGTACGTTTTTTATTTTAAATTTTTTTCTCAATGTACCTTTTAGTGGTACAGTCTGGTAGAGGAAATGTAAAACTGTCAGACGCACATGGTGGGAAAAATTCACATTCACTTACCTTCATTCTTCCAAACAGAATTATTGTTCCTTTTCATGTGAAAATTTCCCATTGTTGTTTCCTTGAACCTTCCATTTTTAGACTCAAAATTACCCAATCTCTATCTCGTTTATGGAAGCTACCATTTTCGATCTCAATCACATTCCATTGCACCCACGAAGACACCCACCAATGTGTGTTTAGGGAGGTTTTATTTTGCTTTCCCCCTAACTTTTCATCGACAACCCATGAAGTTCCCTTCTCGTTTAAACTCTACAACCTATAACCTCAAAGTTTCAAAAACAACCCCTTCATATTGTTGTCAAATTTACAATCCCTAACTAAAGACTTTAGGTGTTCCTATTTTTTCGTGGTTCTCACATGGTGTCGCAACTGAGATCACGGCGGGACGGCAAAAATCATTTAAAAAAAGCAGAGGAGTCGCCACCATAATTTATTATGGAAAACTATAGAAAAACCTTAAAAAAGAATGGTCTTCAAACCAAATTTGGATTCGGAAATCGGTTACGTGTGGGGAAGGTATTAGCACCCCACAACGTCCGTCTTAAGACGGTTCCTTCTTTAATTAAGTGTGCAAGATAGAATTCGATGTTTAAAATATTTGTTATTCCCCAAGAAATCAAACAAAATAAAAAACCTACAAAAATATTAAAGATTAAAACAAAATTATTTTTTGTATATTTTTGGGCCCGACGAGGATTATACCTCGCTCCTACGTATTTCCATTTGGAAGATCAGGGATAACGTAGTTCTTTATACAAATATTTGTTGTTTGATATTATTATTTTATTTTTTTAATTTTCTAGATTTTTATGTGTATGTGTATTTTATTAATATCAAGAGAACCCGAGATTCTACATGATAAAAGATTTAGTTACCAAGCAAATCCGAAATTTGACATGATATTAAAAAATAATTTTATATTTTTATTGTTATTAATTTCCTTTTAAGAACAAAAAAAACTACGAAGAAGTGTTTTGATTACCAAGCAAGTCCGAGACTTAATATGGTATGCAATACTTATATCAAAGAAGTAATATATTTTTTTATTATTTTATTATTTTTTGTTTAGAGAGAATTAAAGGCTACGAAAGAAACCTTTTTATTTATCAAGATAAAAATAAAGGAAAAGAGAAAGGTTGAACACATCAACGACAAACCCAAAATCATTTAACATGAGAACCCCAAACACATTTAATCATACAACAATTCAAACAATCAATCATTGATGTTATAAGAAAATCATGAAAAAGCATTAAGAGCAAAGAAAATTTACCTTTTAAGATGACCCCCTTTTGTGTGTGTTATGTGATAAAAAGGAGAGGGGTTTTTCCGATTTTTTTTTTCCTTTTTTCAGCATTGAAGAAACTTTGTGCTTATATAGGTCTCTTGGGTACCACTGGAGATCCTATTATTTAATTATAATAAAATATATGGGGAAATAATTGGTCTTGTTATATGGTTGCATAATATCCACGGTATTGATTATAATTATTAACGAAATATTGCCTGTAATTACTAGAATCATATTTTCTGTCACATAAAGATCGTGATCAAATCATAACATATTATTCATATTATTGATTCTAACTATTACCAGAAATACTTACTTCTAAATATTAAAATCATACCATTCTCTAAAAGCATTATTATCGGGAATATTTGCTTCTAATTAAAATAATACATTCTCATACTCACAACGCAAAGAGACACATAAGTGTAAGTGCACGATATTTATTCAAAATATTGCTCCTAATATTATACCCTTCGCTAAAAACAGATATTATGAAACGTACTTTTTTGACATATCATGCAAAGAGTGTAAATAGCAAACAGTGGGGTAACAATATGTAAAACATTTGGGCTCATGAAAAGAGTGTGATAATTAACAATAAATTAGATTCTCCTTCTCTTGGTTATTTTTTTCTTTCTTCCCACGGTAAAATTAAAGTTTAAAAACCTATCATCAATCAAAACATATTTTTTTATTTTATTTTATTACTTATTGTTATTATTACATTATATATTATTTTTATTATTATTATTATTATTATTATTATTATTATTAACCAAACAAGCACATTTACCCGGACGAAATTGGGTGTTGACACATGGCATTGGGGGATTTTTGGTGACGGAGGGTGTTATCCATCTTCTTCCTCGATAGAAATTGGGTCTTCTCCTTGCATCTTGTCTGTCGACGTGGTGTTACTTGTTCCTGGCACATTTTTAAACTTGGCTGGCAGATTTTTAAACTTGGAAGAAATATCATAGGAGAATCATAAATTTAGGATACAAAAATCATAAATTTACCGACTTTCAGAAACTGAGGTACTGAATTTCATTCTTGGGGGTGCGAGCTACAGAGATATTTAATTTATAATTTTCTTTTACTTTTTTAAGGACATAATGGTCTTCACAGTCAAACTTGACGTACAGGAAGAAAAATTGGGGGTGCAAAAAGAAAAATCCGTGAAAAGATTATGGCTAATATGTATCTAAACTCTACTATTGATTTATATATGTTGGTTTAAGGATTTTTCGTTTTGTCTACACTAATTCATTTCATCCACTAAATATGTCTCTAAATCCAAGTCGAATTTTAAGGAGGCACTTTTTTTAATCAAATATAAGTCAAATTCAATATTTTAATAATTAAAAATACGAGAGAAAAGGCTTGTTTTATAATGTAAATAAATAACTCTATAACTATTGATAAAAATATTATTGGTATAAATTAATTTCATGTTATTATTTTATTCTTTAGATTTTATAACCTTTTTTTAAACTCTATAAACGGATCATATCCATTTTGGTTCGAAAATTTTAAAATGGTGCCTATTTTGAACTTTGTCTCAATTTAATACCCAATTTTGATTATTGCATCAATGTAGTACCCTCCTTTAAGTCTTCATAAACGCTGTTAACTACATTGCCACGTGTCAGCCTCTGGATTTTTTAATTTTTTTTGAACTTTTTATTGGTAGTTAACACCGTTTATGAAGACTTAACGAAGGGTACTACATTGATGCAATAATCAAAATTGATTAATAAATTGAGACAAAGTTCAAAGTAGTTACCATTTTGAAATTTTTGAATCAAAATGGGTATGATCAAAGTAATTAAACCTTTTATTATTAGATATAATTTCTTGTAAGGAGTTATTATGAGAAACAGAAAACTTTCAATGAATACGGAAGATCAAAACATCTAACGAAATATATTTTATATTATTTTATCTATGTGAAATAATAAAAAAAATTCTGGCTTTAAATTATGTTCAATTATTTCATTTTCAGATATTAAATATAAATATGGTTCTCATCTAATTGAATCTTCTACTCCTCTTTTCGAACTAGTTTGAGCTTCTAGAGATATTTTTTTATTTATTTGTAGCTTCTAGGAAACTGTTAAGAGATTGGTTAAAGTTTTCAAACTTTCATACGATTCTCCGAAATTCAATTATTATATTTTAAAGATGTAATTAAAATATTTTTCAAATGAAGAGAACGCGCGCTTGACCATAGAAGAAAATAAGCAAGTTCTACTTTAAATAAGTTAAGAGATTAATTATATTTGGAATTTATAAAAATCATCTTAAACCCTATTCATTAGCGCATAAAAATACAAAAAATCCTTCAATTGGTTTTTCAAAAACTTTTCTCTAAAGATATTTCAAGATAACTTTTTTTCTCTAAAATATCAAAAAAGAAAAGAAATTTTATACCATATCACCTTAATCATGAAACTATATTTAGTTTTTGAAAATTTCCAAGGGTATCTGAAAACTGTTGCAACTAAAATTTCAAATATTTTAAAGTAATTATTTTAGTTTTTTTTTTCACAATAATATGTTTAAGTGTTTTACACACTTTTAAGATAAAAAATAAATATCATAAACCAAAACATTTTAAAAAGGCAAGTGTAAGGTTTATTGTTCTTTTTTTTATCTTAAACACTCCGTGAGAGATTGATACATTTTTTTTTATTAAAGCTTAAATATTATTGAGGGATTCACAAATAGATCGATTCATTATTTTTTTCATACTTATAAGTACTTATATACATGAGTTTTCAAAACTGATAGAGTATACTTTTCATTTGAAAACTGATAAGTAGTTATTGCATTTGATATTCATATCCAAATTAAAATATTGGGTATTATCTGATGTATAATTTATTGGTAAGTTAATGTATAAAGTTCTTGTTAAGTTAATTAAAAGCTAATTGGATTGGAGAACCCAAATATTCGGTCATATTTATATATATTTATACTTTGTTGAAGAAAAAAAAACTATCCATGAAGACAAATTGATTTGTCATTCTATTCTATGTTTAGATGTACAATAAAAAATAACTTCCTATAACTTTTCTATTTTTTTTTTAGTAAATTGGAAGAAATAATAGTTATAAGGTAATTAATTTTATTCGGAAGTAAGAAAAAAAAATTATTAAGCTGAAAAAAATGTCATTTTTATTACTACAAGTTTTTAAATTTATATGAATGACTTTTATATATATACTAATTGAACTATTATCAAACAAACAACTGAAGCACCGACCAACTTTTTAATCTCGAAATAACCGAAATCTGGAATAACAATATACTCCAAACATACTTTAAACTCAATAATTAAATCAGTAAAAGTACCAACAAGTATTGACCTGGCTAATGCTTTGAATATTTCTTACTCAACATACTATGACCTTAAATGGTAATACTTTAGAAGGTAGAATTTTTTTTATCCTACTAAATTTTCAAATGTTTGATTTAGTTCCTATAAATTGTTAAATTATTTTTTTGTTTATCTACTTTTAAAATATTTGGACTGTTCCATATTAAACTTTATAAACCAAAGAAAAGTAATTTAAATAACAAGTAAATATCTTTTAAAATGGCTAAAACGAAACTGAGAGTAATACATTTTTTTTATCACCTCATTATATTATAAGATAGTAAAAGTCATTCTGAACATAATTTTCAAAAATATAAATATAATTCATCTTCAATCTTACATTTAGGTTTTGTCATAAAAAAAATTCTCCCATTTAAGTTCATATTTGAATCCTTTCTTTTGTTGGGATTTTTTTTATTTATATAATAATAATTTATTTAATTTAAATAAAACTATATTAAATATCATTAATTATGCTCATTGCTCACACTTTAAAATCTATTAGTTTATCATTTATATTACTTATTACTTAATTCATTAAACAGTATACCATCAACGGAAATGTAAAATTTGAATTAAATTCAATTATATGTATAAAACCCCATCCCAAAAATCCAAAATGATTTTATAAAACAGAATATTTTATTCAAATTTTCTGTCCAAAATTATCAATTTCTTTTCCTCCCTCCAAACACACATAAATTTCTTCGTTCTTCGAACCATCGTACTAATCTCTTTCGCTGCGGTCATACTCTTACCCATTCGTATTTCATTCTCTCAAGTAAACAAACAAAAGAAGTATATAGAACGCTGGATCTGAATTTTATGTTGCTTAATATCTCTTTCTCTATTTCCCATTTGTGATTCAGATTTGCGATTTGGATCTGAGAAAATGGATCGAGAAAATGGCGACGGTGACATTGAAGGCGGTGGCGGCGATGATGGTTTTCGCTCGGGCGGCAAGTATCGTCCTGTGTTGGCCAATGATCGCGCGGTGCTCGAAATGTCTTCCATAGATCCGGGATCTGCTTCTTCTTCCGCTTCTGCTTTTACAGATATTCCTCCTAATCTCAGGTATTCACACTGTTACATCTCCGCCAATTATCTTCTCTAGCGATTGCGCCGATTTCATTTCGTTTCGTGATCAGAAACTTGTGCCCTACCGGAAGAATTGGGCGATGTTTTCACCTGCTGTTGCTTGCTATTGAAACAAGTGAGATTTTGTATGTGAGAGTGCGATAGTGTGTTGTGAATGAATGTAAGCTAGTCACTTGTGTCGAGTTGATTTTGTGTGTGAGTGCGATTGTGTCTTGTTGTGAAGGAAATAAAGTTAGTCCATTGTGATGAGTTGCTGTTGTTATTGGGTTTATTCTGAGTTTTTTTTTTCTTCTTCCTTTATTTGCGGTTATGTGGTCAGAAAAGTGAAAACTAGTCTTAGGGGGAGTTCAGATGCTAAAGAAGGCAACGCTTCTCATCAACAGCAACCTAACGGATCCCAGCAGCAGGAATCTAAATTGGAACTGTTCGGTTTTGACTCTCTTGTCAACATTCTTGGTCTCAAAAGGTACATGGTACTTGCTTGCTGCTACCGATGCTCATTTTCAGCTAGTAGATGTTTTTTAAGTTTACATAGTTTGTTTTTCGGGTTTTATACTTAAACTTTACCGTGTCAATAAGGAACTTTATCATTTCTCCAAAAATTCTAATACGCTACACTTGAATTGCTTTCTCTTCAAATTGTTTAATTTTCAAGTGTTTTGTTTGGATAGGACAATTCAAATCTATTGAATCTTAATTTTCTTGTTTGGATGAAATGTTTCAATTACCACTAAGTACAAAAAATACCAAATACAAAAATTACCATGAAATAGTATATTGATTAAAAAAATATTTCCTTTAGACATTGACAAAACATAACCATTATAGACTTTAGCCAAAATTGTTTTTGCTAATATTCACCGAAAAATAGCTTCACCAACATTGATTGAGAAAACCCTTATAAAAGTCAACCGAAAAATAGTCTTGAATTGCACCACTACAAACCCTAGCCATAACACTACATACTTTCCGAAAAAATGTGGTTGATATTCACCTAAAAGTAGTCTCATCAATGTTGATCAAGAAAACCATGACAAAAGTTAACCAAGAAATGATCGTGACTTTCATTGGCAGATAAGTAATCCTATCATTGTCAACCAAATTACACCAACTGAAAATAATGCTAGTTGATGTCAATGGGAAAAATTGTAGTTGGCATCAACCGAAAATACCATTAATGTTAAAAGAAGAAATGTGGCTAACGGCAATTGAAAAATAAGTTTTTATGTACAAAAATATAGTGTCAGCTATGACAATTGAAAAATAACCATGATTAACTGTAACCTAAAGCAAGCTATGCTAATGTCAACCACAAAATTATGTTGAGCATATGAGATGATAACATCTTAGCGAGAAAGGAGTATTAAGAATTTCCAATTCTTAAATTTTAGGTAAAATTTAAAATTCTGTACTTTTAAATAATCAAATAATTCATAAATTTCTAGAATTTCAATTTCTTTGTAAACAACATGTCTTGTCATAAAGTATTTCAAATTCTTTATAAAAAGAAATTGCCTTTTAAAAATTTCTCATCCGAGCACACTATTAAACTCTTTGCATGGTTGAATTCGAGAGTGGATAGGATAAGCTTTGAAGAAGACCTTGTTTTTGGGATTCTTTTGTCAGAAACATTAGCTACTGTTTAGCTGAAATGTACTGTAATGAATTTGTTTGAGTTTTTACTTATACTTTTATAATTATCTAGTTATTGAGAAGGGAATTAAATTATTTTTAACTTAAAAAGCACCATCCCTTAAAAATGGAGCAAACAAATGGGCTCTAATTTGTTTCTTAATCTAAAGGGGTGTCTCCTATCAATGTCACTGTTAAATTTGATTTAAGTTTTAGAATTTTTCCTGGTTTTCTGATTTCAAACAACTTTCTTGACTTTATCCTGTCCTTCTCCAGTATGACTGGTGAGCAGGCTGCACAACCATCAAGTCCTAGAGATGGTGAGGATATATCTATCACTGCTGGCTTGCCAAAGGTAGTATAACTTTACTTCCTTTATTTGTATCTTGTCTACTTTCTAAACAACAATGACATTCATATGTAGATTGATGAAAATGTTATGTGTGTTTTGGTTTGAATTTACCAAAATAAGAGATTGAAAAGTGAAAAGTGGCATATTCGAATGTTTTCTGGTAGACATGATGTGGTTAGCTTAGCTGTATATAGTGTCACTATAAAATAAAAATTATGTGTAATTACCTATGTTTTGTCTTGACATATCATGTTTATTTAATTCTGCAGCCTGCTGCTCCCAAACTTGGTACAATGATGGGTGTATTTATTCCATGTATACAAAGCATTCTGGGCATCATCTACTACATTCGTTTCTCTTGGTAACTTGTAAATCACTTTAAATCTTACATCATATATGTTCATGTTTAGGCCTTTTGGAATTAAATATCTGATTGTTGGAGAATGATTATTACTAAAAGGTTATTTGTTAAGATTGAATTACTTATTTATTTGAGATTTATAGTAAAGCTTATACCATTAAATAGGAAATTTAGGCTATTAGAAATTTTACTATTTGTATCATAATCTTATGATTCTTGTTTCCAATATTCCGATTTGATACATTTTAGCTATCTACCAATTCATATATCAAGATGAATCTTAAATGACTTTGTATCTTATAATACATGAATAGATCTATGTAACTTTTATCACTGTTACGATTCAACAATCATATGCTTTTCACTTTTTTTTTTTAAAAAAGTCACACGAGCTTAAAATTTTCAATGAAAAGGAATTTGAAAGAACACTTGTAAACTTATCTTATTGATTATTCCATTCTTATTTGTCGTTCCGTAATTCAATGCAGATACTCTATTTACAATTCAATTCTTTTCCTTTTCTTCGTCTAAAACAGACCTGTAAAGGTTTTTCCCATTTTCTATTTTCCCTACCAACATTTTTAACAATATCCAACTGAAAGTGGTTAGCTAGGTTCCCTGGTAAAGATTAGTCATGGTTAATATCAGTACATACTTAATCAGAATGTATTGTGTGCATGGCTTCTTTGATTAAATCCTTCTGGTCATGTTCTAGGTTGGATTAGTCCACTTGTATCATATTTCTTTCTTCACCTGTACGCTCAAATTGATTTTTTTTTGAGCTCTGGGTTTCCTCTCCCTAGGCCACTGTTGCTTGTAGGTTACTATAAAAGGCTTTGGTGGAATCAACGAGGCTTAACCGAGTGTGCAGTCTGTTATTTTTTGGGCCTTTTGTTGGACCACTTGCATCCATCTTCAAGTGGAACTTTTTACTCCTATATCAACAGTGTTATGATCTTATTATCTGTTCTGTGGTTGGTGGCCCATTGTTATATATCAAGAGTGTAGGCATGTCTGACTTACAAAAGGGTTGAGATACCCTACTGCATTACTATTTCTTCCCCTTCCCCCAACTGTTGTGCCAATGGTTGTATCAGGGGTGTAGGCATGTCTGACTTAGAGAGTGGTTGGGATGTCGTCCTGCATTCCTATTTCTTCCCCTTTGGCCCCCTCCCTCCCCTCCCCCACTATTCTGGATATGTTATGGTCACCTTGCTTTATTTTGTTCTTTTAATAGGACTTCATTTATTCTGTCCCAATAAAAAAGAAGAAAAACACATGACGAGAAATTGATAATTATTCACGATTTTCTTTGCCATACTGTATTTTAATTATTATAATATTTGTTTGATCCCCTTGGTATATTCAATATGATTGAATTGGATACTTTGGCGTTAAGCTAGCTAAACATTGGATGTTTTTATAATTGTCACTATTGTAGGATTGTTGGCATGGCTGGCGTAGGACAAACATTGTTGCTTGTTTCTTTATGTGGCGCCTGTACATTCCTTACTTCAATATCATTGAGTGCTATTGCAACCAATGGTGCCATGAAGGTAAGCACTTTATGAGTAAGTTGAAGTACTGCTTATTTGTTATGACTGCAGTTTCTTTAACTTTTATATTTTGGATTATTCGCAAATTTTAGTTGTACTTGTTAGTTAATTTGAAAAAGGAGTTTGCTGTCATGTCTTGCTCAAGTTGAGGTACTATGATTTGTGACAAGGGAATGATTGAGTATTTAATATTTAGTGACGGTTATACTACATTGGATACAGTTGGACCAACTAGAATATTCTTTCTTAAAACAAGGAATCTTTTAAGGACTCCGTGTGGTCTTATGACAAAAACAATTACTAAGTATTTTACTTTTACTTTGAGTAAGCTATGCTATTATCAAATGCACCATTGTGTTTTGTCAAAAATAAAGTCTTTTAAGAAAGGTCACTTAGATCTAAGGCGGTGTTTGTCCCAACTTTATTAGAGCTTCTTTTCTTAAAATGAAAATTTAGGTCAGCACAGTTTTATATCTTGTGTGTTTCTATGAGAATTTTTGCTATTTCTTTATCTTTCCTTTTAGCTTAAATTTGTGTTTGAAATAACTCGATACAAAATCTTTTCAAGTGATCAAGTGTGGAAAGGATAACATTTTATTTTTCCAAAAAAATTAATCCTAGGATGCATTAATAATTGATATAGTTTAGTATTTTCTTGTGTGTGGTGTAGGGTGGGGGACCTTACTATCTAATAGGTCGAGCCCTTGGTCCTGAAGTTGGAGTTAGCATTGGTCTATGCTTCTTCCTTGGAAATGCTGTTGCTGGAGCACTGTAAGCGTATAATATGAATCTCTTTTAATTTTAATCTCTTAAAAGGAAATCAGGCTTGAAGGATTATGTATGTAACCGAATTGTAGTTATGATAACTGATATGTACCATGAAATTAATTCTGAAGTTCTTTGTCTGTTGCTTGTGGTTCTAGTTATGTATTGGGAGCTGTAGAAACATTTCTGAAAGCAGTTCCTGCTGCTGGGATTTTTAGAGGTAACAAGTTTAAATATTTTGAACTTAATTGGTATTTTATCCTTTTCAATTAATATTAATTTTTTTTTTCCTAATTTTGTTGAAATTGGCACACTGGAACTGTAGAATTTTATAATTGTGCTGACATATATATATGGGATACAAAAAGAGAACTTTTGTTGATTTCAATATGAAAAAGGATTGAGTTGTTCCGAAGGTAACTATGTAAAAGTTACTCTTCCTCTTCACCTTTCATTTTCTTTTAGCCTAAGCATTTTATTGAGTAACTAATCTTAGTGTTGTGGTTTCAAGGTATAGTTTTAAACTTTTTATAGCGGAAAACACCTCATCCTATTGATCTGATATTACCCATAAATATAGCCCAGAGTGGATTGGCCACTAGCGCCCAACATCAACACTGAGACCCTTAGATTAAAAGGAATTGAATGATAGATATGTTTTAGAGTTACTTTGGGCAATTTGATCCCTCTATTCTCTCTCTCTATATGTATATACTTTACTAGTTGCTATTTATTCCATGTCAATAAATATTTCATTTGCTATTGGAAATGTTTCTATTTTTCTAAATAAGTTATAATAGAACTAGATAGTAGATTGGAATAATCAAATCATGTAGTGCAAAGAAGTTGTGCCTAAAGGCCATTCAATTATGATTGATTTTGTCATCACATTTTTCTTTGGTGACTATAATGTTGGATCCTTTGGTGACTTCTCCAATTCACCAAATTTCCACCCAAGAACATGCAATATCCTGAAGTGGATTTCCTATCAATGGCAGACCCTGCATAATTTGCACCGTATACACTTCCATTTTTAATTTTTCATTCCTCTTAAACAATAATTCCCTTCCTGGACTTGTCTTCAAATATTGAAGGACCTTGTTTATAGCCTGTAAATGTCTGTTCCTTGGATCATGCATGAACTGACTAACAACAGTCACAACATAGGCTATTTCTGGTCTGGTGTGAGCTAAGTATACGAGCTTCCCAACAAGTCTTTGATATTGGCCTTTATTTACAGTAGAACTGCCTTCATCACTCCCAATTCTATGGTTTTGTTCTATAGGAACTCCAATAGTTGTTCGTAGCAATTTTGGAGACATCCATAGAAGATGTTTTTGGAGATGTATTATGAGAACCAAGAGTAGTATTAGAATGAGATGGTTCCTGTATGGAAGGTACAAAAGATGATTCAAGAGATTCAAAAGACTCAGCTTCAAAAGAACTCTCCCCCTGAAGTTGAGGATGCGCATAAAAAGATTTAGTTTCCTCAAAAGTAACATCCATGGAGGTAAAAAACTTTCGACTTGGAAGATCGTAACAACAATATCCCTTTTTATTAGATGTATAACCAATGAATGTGCATTTAATAGTTCTAGGATTTAACTTTCCACGAATTTGACTATGAATATGGACAAACACAACAAATGCAAACACTCGACTATGAAGACTAGAAAGAAAAGGAATTGATGGATAGAAGGAAGAAATAGGCTCAATGGGACTCAAACCATCTAGAACCCAAAAGGGTAATCAGTTAATAAGATAGGCAGCAGTGAGGACAACCTCTCCCCAATAAGATTTAGGGACATACATTTGGAATTTGAAGTGCCTATGTCACCTCAAGAAGATGCCTATTTTTTCTCTCAGCAACGCCATTTTGTTGTGGTGTGTCCACACATGTGAATTCATGAACAACACCCTTCTCGGAAAGGAATTTAGACATTTCATAATTTACATATTCCCTTCCATTGACTTTCCAAATTGTGTTTTTATCATACGGAAGAATCTAACAAATAAGTTAAACATCTAGTTTGTTGGACCTATTGTGCCATTTGTTATTGGTCCACTATTTGACTACCCTCAAATATCTAGTTTTATGCTCGATATGTATATGCTTTGGCGTGAGGGGTGTGTTAGAAATCTCATATCGTTTAGAAATAAGACTAATTTAGAATATATAGGTAAGTGCAAACCTTATTTTACAAGTTAGTTTTCTAGGCTCGAGTTTGATTTAAAATCCACTTCTTAAGAGTTTATATACGTTGAACAGATGTAATGATTTATTATTGTTTAGGGTTATGCTTTATTGTTGTATTGTTGTAATCATTATGTTTGAATCAAGCAATTTGATTATGTAATGATTTATTATTTTTGTTATTAATGTTATATAATTATATATTTATTTGTATTGCAAGTGCAGAGGCTGTCACACAAGTTAATGGGACCGCAGTTGCACAACCAATAGAGAGTCCAAGTTCTCATGACTTGCAAATATACGGGATTGTTCTGACTATTTTGTTATGCTTTATTGTATTTGGAGGTGTGAAGATGATAAATCGGGTTGCACCTGCTTTTCTCATACCTGTTTTATTTTCAGTCATCTGCATATTTTTGGGAATTTTTGCGGCAAGGAAGGACCATCCTATAGGTTTGTTTTTTTATTCTGTTCCCTTTTCCCAATTTCCACTTCCTTTTGCAATCACTTTCATGTTAAAGGAAGCCATATTTTAGTTTCCTCCTAGTCTTGGCTTACATGTAGACTGTTTTGTGTAGACACCTTCTCAATTCGGTAACACTTCGGTTGATTTTCAGGAATGTGAAACATAAAATTTGGGCCTTTTGCGTCATTTAATTTCTTGTTAGGGTAAGACTATGTACCTCCTTACACATAAGAAGCTGTTATCAAATGGATGAAATGAAAGGAACATGAAGAACACTGATTATATTTCACAGGCATAACTAAATATTCCAGAATAGGAACTTGAAACACTTCTAATTTCAGTTTAATGGATCTGGAAACATTTTATCTAATCTAAATCTAAAAGGGAAAACTAATTTTTAGTGAATATAACGGAGTGCCTAATGCAGACGTAGTTAAATTGTACATACACATAGATAGTTAATACAGTGTATGGATTACAAAATAATATATTAATAAGACCATCTTAATTTCCTAAGATACACAGAACGAATGCTATTATAAGGTTTTAAATTATTTATAAATCACAACATACCTAACTGAAGTGCTAACTTTACGTGTGTGCTTTAGTTATTTTGTTTGGGACAAATTATGCAGACATAGTTAAATTGTGCATACACATAGATAGTTAATACAGTGCATGGATTACAAAATATATTAGTAAAGACCGTCTTAATTTCCTAAGGTACACAGAACGAATGCTAGTTATGAAGTTTTAAATTATTTATAATCACAACATACCTAACCCGAGGTTCTCATTTTACGTTTGTGCTTTAGTTATTTTATTTTGGGCAAATTATTCTTGTTGGACAGATTTATGAAAGAGCTTTACATTAAAGAAATATTTCTCTAAATTTAATTGTTACCAAACCAAATAGTCTTGTAACTTCCATTTTAAAGGCAATATTTTTATTGATGGAAAAGCTACTGAGTTTGAGTCTCTTATTTCTTTGAGTGGTTCTACACATTTTCTGTCAATGAGGATGTGGAATTTGAACCCTTTATTCTATGTTGTCTTTGCAGTCCTTAAGTAGGTTTCTAATTTACCCTCAAATCATCACGCCTTTTCATGTCCAATGAGGGATGTGCGTGCTTAACTATTGGTTAACCTGAGGAACCCAAACCAAGTCAACTTCTTGAAGGTTTGATTTGGGTGTTCTGATAAAGAATGGTGACCTGATAGTGTTTGTTTGAAGTCATGTGTTTTTTTCTTCTGATTATGTGTGTGTGATTTTTTGAATGATTATTTAAATTTTCGTGTGCCCAATGACCTGACCTGCACAACCCCATCCTGATCAAGTTGGTTACCATAAAAATCCACAGAAAAATTATCTGAATTCATATGGTTTGGACCAAAAGTTTCCCAAACCTGACCATATCTAAGCCTATAAAATGTATTTGGAAGTCCAAATCTGAAGAAAATAATGTTCTTTGTTTAGAAAGCAATATTAAATAGGACTAGGATTACCTTTTGCTTTTCGGAAGCAAATAAACAAAATTTAGAGAAGAGAAAAAGAGTATAATTTACGGTTTGAAATTATTGATAAGAGAAATTTGAGCAGAAACAGAAAAGAGAATCAAATCTAGACAATAATTAGGGAAACAGCTCCCGCTGCCTTTGCTATTACTCCATGGTGATGTTGAGGATTTCTTTCCTTTCATTCTTCCATCTTTTTTGTATTTCAGATTTTTTATACTGATTTAATTCAGTTCATTTCCCCCGTCTTTACCTTATTTAATCCAGAGGGAATTACTGGGCTGAATTCACAGACATTTAGAGATAATTGGAGTTCAGATTATCAAAAGACTAATGAAGCTGGAATTCCGCAACCTGATGGCTCTGTAACCTGGGATTTCAAGTAAGATTTCCCAGCTTTTTCTCATTTAACCATATACCGTTTTATTCTGGCATTTAAACTTTCACCATGACATGAATAGCCTAAATAAATAAATATCTTTGGGCTTTGGGTTTTACTCTGTAAGTAAATAATTTGTGAACAAAGTGTTTCTACTTTTAACAATTGACCAAGTTCTATATGGTAAATCAGAGCAACTATGATAACAATGAGTTTAGTTAGACTAAATCTGCAGATGTAATGGCTAAATACAATATTTGTGTTCTTCAATTTTATATGTAATTTTTAGTTCGTGTAAGTTCTAACTCTTGAAGTTGAAAATGATTTCATTAACCTTTTATTCAAACATTTCAATTTTGGTTTTTAAAAGTGGTTTATTTCGTCTTTTAACTAGTTTTTTTGAATTCCTTTGCTATGACAACGTAGTGCACAAGGTTCCCAACTCGAGTTTGGGGAATTTAGATGTATACAACCTCAAACCTCGTAAGAGAGACTGTTTTGTAGGATTTGAACCTGTTACTTCCAGGACCAAGAGTCATTCTTGGATTTTATGCGGAGTTGATAAGGGTGTTAGACAGTTAAAAATATTTGTTATTGTTGACCTATCGTGAATGTAGTTATAGTTGCCTAATTACGATTGCAGTATCTGTGATGGACCTCCTACTAAGGTCTACACCGTAATGAAGGGGATGGAAAGTAGAGAAATGTGTCAGTCACAGAATCAGGAATATCAAATTAGTTACTTGCAGCAGCATAATAGAATTCCTATGTGACTGATAAATTATAAGAGAATTTGGATCCGGATGGGTGGGATTAGATATATATGGAGTGCAGGGAGAGTTTGTGAATGTGAGAGTATGTGGGACAATTGTGTAAAGTACTACCTTCAAAGAGCTACTCTATTTTTTTATTTTTTCTTTTATCAATGGGACTTCTTTAACTATGAGCATTCTTCACCATTCAGACTCCGAGCTAATATCATGTTAATGTTTATACAACTTACTTTTATTGGTGTATATCTTATTTTTTACATTGAATATATAAATGTTATATATCAGCTGCATATGTGGCTTCAATGTTTGCTCACAACACTATATGATATAGTGGAATTTCAACTTTTTGGTGATTTTGCACTATACGCTATTGACAACATTGTAGAATGATATGTTTTTTAAGAAATATTTTGGAAGCATGGAAACTCTCAAGAGTTCCATACTAGGGCTGTGTGAGTTCTCCTAGAGGGCCAAGTTTGCAACCTTGTTGGAAGAGTTGGGGAAATTTTCATCACCTTAAAATAGTCTTTTTCAGTATAATTAAAACCACTAAGAATTACAGCAAGTCCCCTTGGGACCAATTGGTCGAAAAATGTATGATTTTTGATATTTTTTTAATTCTGATTTTCTTTTTCCAACAGTTCATTGGTAGGCCTCTTTTTCCCTGCTGTGACGGGAATAATGGCAGGTTCTAACCGATCATCCTCTCTGAAAGATACTCAGCGATCAATTCCTGTTGGAACTTTAGCAGCAACTCTTGCAACTACTTGTCTGTATTTTGTTTCTTTAGTGTTGTTTGGCTCTGTTGCCACCAGAGAGAAGCTTTTAACTGACAGGTAATTTTTGGTTAAGAATTTGTTCATATAGTATTTCTTGATATTAAAAAAAACATTGTTGTATTGCACAGTCATGTACAGTTTATTTTCTTATTTATTTAATAAGGAGTAACATCCCTAATTCCCCACTTACCTTATGTACATATTTGTGGCCAAAAGTACGTAGGTTAGCATCCATTTCAATGTCTATATATAGCTTGTACTGGCTGATGTAAATGATCAGCAAATGGTAATGCAATTCAAGTTCTCTTTTTTCAAGTGAATTTGTTGAGGAACCTGAGAAAAAATGAATAGGAAGATCAGGCTTCCTCATAACAAGAGAAAAAGGAAAATGAAAGCAAGATAAAGGGATTAGCTCAAAATGTCTGTTCTATCTAAATGTTGCACCAAATAAATCCCCTTTTCATCTTTTTACCTGTTTGTTTGTATTTCAAAGTATTTTATCCTGTAATATGTATCTGACGTTGAACATTCACGGTTTCTTTTTTCTTTGGAAGGAGGGTGTGGATTAATTAGGAATATTAGGACTTTATGTTTCAAAATAAATTATGGAGATATGGATATATTAGAAATATTATATCTGTCCTTGTCATTTTGGATACCGATAGAATTTCTGTTCATTGGTTTGAAGTCTGATTTTGAGCTTTTATGCAGGCTACTCACAGCTACAGTTGCCTGGCCTTTTCCTTCATTAATTAAAATTGGAATTATTCTTTCAACCATGGGTGCTGCTCTTCAGAGCCTGACTGGTGCCCCTCGTCTGCTTGCAGCGATAGCCAATGATGATATTTTACCCATTTTGAATTACTTTAAAGCTGCAGATGGCGGTGAACCACATGTTGCTACCCTTTTTACTGCTTTCTTGTGTATTGGATGTGTCGTTATTGGGAATCTGGATCTCATCACTCCAACTGTAACTATGTTTTTTCTTCTATGTTACACTGGTGTCAACTTATCCTGCTTCCTTCTTGATCTACTAGATGCCCCTAGTTGGCGTCCTCGGTGGAAATTTCACCATTGGAGTATGTCCCTTGTGGGAGCATTACTATGCATAGGTTTGCTGTCTTCCCTTTGTTTTTGCAATTAATTCAGTCAATTTTTTCTTTATCTCATTATATTCAAATGTGAAAGATCTCTCTGTTTTAGATTTGGTCTGTTCTACTATCTGGTGTGTGAAGTATACATGTAGGATGATTGGAATTTCTTTATGTAAACATAATAAATAGACATATAGACATGGATGACAAATAGTGCACTAAAGATACCAACAGTTACACACCATCATGTATGGCCTTATTGACGTGTCTGAAAAGCTTATAGGGAACTTATTTAAGTTTGTTAAAATAGTTTGACTCGTGGACTCCTATGAAGTTTTATGCACAAAGTTATGATGTAAGCACTAATGTAATAAAAGCTTAGTAAATGAATGCTTAATTTAATTGTTTACCCAAACACTATTTACAACATTTTAGACAAAATGATGTGGTGAGAACTGAGAAGCCCTGTATTATGGTATTTTTAGTGTATATAACCTTACATTATAGACCGCTGCTACAAAAGTGTTCATCTTGAAACTTGATTTTGATCTTTAACTTTTTCCTTTGCAGTGATCATGTTCCTAATCTCTTGGTCATTCACTGTGGTATCTTTGGCCCTTGCAAGCCTCATATATAAGTACGTGAGCATTAAAGGAAAGGCTGGGGACTGGGGTGATGGTTTCAAAAGTGCCTATTTCCAACTAGCACTTCGTAGCCTTCGGTCCCTTGGAGGTATGTATCATTCAAATTCAATCATATGCTTTCCTCAAGTAGGTGATAGAATACAGAAAAGCATAACAATGTTGAATTTGGCATCTATGTATGATTGAATGGTCAAGCACTCGAGATAGATTTTGTTGATCCACTAGTTTATTCTCCTTTCAAAAGTTCCCTAAACCCCAAAAGGCATAGCTATTCGTTCTGATGATGTCTCATTCCTGTTATCTTGGAAAAGTTATTACTTTAATTGACTTAGATTTATCATCTCCTTTCTCCCGGTTACCAATGCAGCCTGATCCCTTAATTTCAGTTTGAATGATTTCAAATTGAATTAAAAGGATTTTGACTGAGTTTCACACTGTGGAACAACTTATACTAAATTTGTGTTTGTTTTTATATATTGAATTATATTGTATAGAAATGCTCTTAATATTTGATGATCAGGCTCGGAAATTTGTGTAATAATAATATTTTCATTGTTAAGAAAAACAATCTTACTCCCCATGAAAAGACTTTTTAGAATTATCTGTAGTTTGAGAGTTTAAAACATTCTGACTTCTTATCTCTGAATTATTAATGATGCAATCTGCATTTATCATGGGTTTAGATTTCTCTTGATTCTTTTTGTGGGGACTTTTCTGTGTTGGATGTGATTTATAGAAGTAAACTTCGTTTGAATTTGAGCTTCATCATAATTAGGACCTTTTTATTATTGTAACAAATTGATTACTTATCCATTGTCCAATTAACGTTTCTCATCAAATGCCTTGTTAACCCCAAGGGAAGAGGAAAGAAAGATGATCATTAGAAGTATTTTTTATGAAAAAAGTTAATATTTATCATAGACATTGCAAGATAATGATGAACAGAAATTCTTGACATAATTTGGCTTGTCTCTTTACAATAAATATTCATTTTGATAAATGTTTTGCAAATTAAGCCTTTACTCGCTACAGTTTGCTTGATTATAAATTTCATTCATAGCACTTCTAAGTTAAAACTTGGATGGCTGTTACTTTCTCTAATATTGCGTGTATGTCCCATGATCTAATTTATCATCTGCAGTTTTTAATTCATTACCATTCAGAGTAAGAATCTGATGATCCATATGATAAAATTAAAAACTGTTGAACGGTTTTTGTTTAAAAGTGTCAAAATAAATGTTTTTATACAAATAGAAAGAGCTCTATTATGGCATTATGCTGTTCATTTTTTTTTCTTATATTTCTTATTGTAAATTTAGATTTCCCTATCAACTTATTTCCACTTATTTTTGTAGCAAGCCAAGTGCACCCAAAGAATTGGTATCCAATTCCACTAATATTTTGCCGACCCTGGGGCAAACTGCCAGAAAACGTTCCTTGTCATCCCAAACTTGCAGATTTTGCTAACTGCATGAAGAAGAAAGGTCGAGGAATGTCCATATTTGTCTCTATACTAGATGGTGATTACCATGAACGTGCTGAAGATGCCAAAACTGCTTGTAAACAACTTAGCACCTACATTGATTACAAAAATTGTGAAGGTGTGGCTGAGATTGTTGTAGCCCCAAACATGTCTGAAGGCTTCCGTGGCATTATTCAGACAATGGGCCTGGGCAATCTGAAACCAAACATTGTGGTGATGCGTTACCCAGAAATTTGGCGAAAGGAAAACTTGACAGAAATCCCTGCCACCTTTGTTGGGATAATCAATGATTGCATTGTTGCAAACAAAGCTGTGGTTATAGTTAAGGGTCTTGATGAATGGCCGAATGAGTACCAGAGGCAGTATGGTACAATTGATTTGTACTGGATTGTAAGAGATGGTGGTCTCATGCTACTTCTCTCTCAGCTCCTTCTTACAAAGGCAAGCTTTGAGAATTGCAAGATTCAGGTGTTTTGTATCGCAGAAGACGATGGAGATGCAGAGGGCCTGAAAGCTGATGTGAAAAAATTCCTTTATGATCTTCGGATGCAAGCGGAAGTGTTTGTGATAACAATGAAATGGGATGCACAGATGGAAGGGGGTGGTGGGTCTCCACAAGACGAGTCATCAGATGCATTTAATAGTGCTAAGCAGAGAATTGATGATTACTTAACCCAGATGAAGGTGAGAGCACAGAAAGAAGGTACTCCTCTAATGGCAGATGGTAAGACTGTGGTTGTGAACGAGAAGCAGGTGGAGAAGTTTCTTTACACAACACTTAAGCTGAATTCAATAATCCTGAGATATTCAAGAATGGCTGCTGTTGTATTGGTAAGTCTTCCTCCACCTCCAGTGAGTCACCCAGGATACTTCTATATGGAATACATGGATCTGTTGCTGGAGAATGTACCAAGGATTTTGATTGTAAGAGGTTATCGTAGAGACGTTGTAACTCTATTCACGTAGTTTTAAGTGGATCATTCTAGGACACACTAATCATGTTTCTCCCTCACTGTTTATATTTTGTAGCTTACATGCAAGTGCTCTCATTCTTTGTACCAATTTTCTTGCTCAAGAGGGTCTTTTGTATTCACCACTTTTATAGGAAATATCAAATTATTTTCAACCTTATTAATTTTTTTCTATCGGATGACGATTAATTCATTACCATTCTCGTTTCCAAAGTCCCTGGCATCAAAATAATGGCCATTAGACATCTCAATTCTTGTAATGCAATTTGTGCGAAGGTTTTTCGAAAACCTTTTATAAATGGGTTTATGCATAGCTGAACACAAGAAAAATTTTCGTAAACCGTAAACGGGATTTCGTAGTTTGTGTATGTTTCATGAATTTATTTTGGTTGTCTTTGTGCATGAATCCAATTGTGTTGTGCTGCATTCTTGCCTTATTTTAAAACGAAGATAAAATGGTTTAAAAACTGCATTCTTAACTTGATGACAATTTAAGGTATAATTATTGATATGATTATTTGATTCTTTTAGTTGGTTCAATTTGGTTTTTAAGTTTTTGGAAGGTTGAATTTGGTTTCTAAGTTGTTGAAATGTTCATTTTGGTACCTTTAAATTTTAAAGTGGTTCAGTTTGGTACCTTTTATTATACTTTAGTTAATATCGTTTGTAGACTGGTGAGTTGTCAGTATGCAATAGAAATGTGAGTAAAGTTATTAATTGGATTGGTTTGTTTGTTAGATGTAGTTAACATCAATTTGATTTTTTAGTTGATGTTTCCTTGATGAAGTGTATTTATTATAGTATTAAGATCAGTTGTACAATTTGTTACATAATGACAACTCACCATTATACAAACGACATGAATTGGAATATAACGGAAAATACTAAATTGATTTACATTAAAAAATAAGGGTATCAAATTGAACCTTCCGAAAAAATCGGGAACCAAATTGAATAAATTAAAAAAATAGGGGAAAAAATCAATAATTATACCACAGTTTAAATATATGACAATTTTTCATATAATATTTGCAATTTAATTTTGGGTCATTTTAACCCGAGGGTACTATTTAAGGTACACTGAATGAACGTAGAATTTTATAAAAATTTCTAATAAATCATATCTTTAGTATCTATTAGTGCACTTTTATTTTATTTAGAAGAAAAAAAACACTCATATGTGTTATTCTTTTTGTAATTAATAGTTTATTTATTAAAAAAATTAAAAATATAATTAAATAATAAAATAAAATATTGTTAAAAATAAAAATATAATTAAAAACCCAAAAAGATTAAATTAACAGAAAAAGAAAATATTATTTGTTTTTTTAGTAAAGAAATAATTAACTCAATATTGTATGTTTTAGAAAAAACAATATTTTATTTTTTATTAATTTATTATTTTTTTGTTTAATTATATTTTAATTTTTAATAATGTTAAAATATTATTATTTTTTAATTTTTTTATCAATTATAAAATATATAATATTTATGAGTATTTTTCTCTCCAAATAAAATAAAAATGTACTAATAACTACTAAAATTATGATTTATTTAATATTATAATTACCTATAATTTTTACAAAATTCAACATTCATTAAGTACGTTTTAAATTATTTTTGAGGATATACCTTGTCCTTAGTTTGATCATTGCACCTTTAACGGATTATCTCCACGGGTGGATCGGTTTTCATAACACTTTATCATAAGTTTTTTCTAATTTACTATTAGAAACGACAATGTGGGTAAGGATTTGATTCTTGTCTTCTAAACAAAAATCTATCACATCACATTCTTTTCTTAGTGAGTGTGCTATATATCCATATCCATATTAATTTTTTTACTATTCCTAATTTTATTAAATATCAAATAAAGGTCAATACATAAATTATGAAATTAAAAAGTAAAGAGTTCATATAAGTTTTATGAGAAAATAAACGGTTTTTTGTTTTTCCTTTTTCACCCACGCTGCTCGCACACGTTCAACAGTGTCTTTTAGTGTTTATATTTTCTGTGAAATATAATTGTTGATAAATAGAAAAAAAAATAGAGATAAAAGTAACGATCAATCTTTAAAAATTTTATAAATTATTATATTTTAAAGGATAAAGTTGATATTTTGATATGTGAACACAAAAGAAAGAATATTTTTATATATTATTATAGATAAAATAAAATGGAAAAAAAAGTTTGGAAGTGTTGGAAGAAAAAACGTGACGTGCTGGAAGAAGCGTCTTGACCTATGATCACTAGCCGACCATACATATGACTAAGGTGAGTCATGGCTCCCCCATTTTATTATTTAATTTTTAATATTTATTTTAAAATTATTTTTATATATTATTATATTATATATGTTAATTTTTTTATTTTTTTTAAACTTCATGCATAGTTTTTCATTTTTTCTTTTTCATTTTTGTCTTATATATCTCCACTTCTTTCTTCCATTTTCCTTTTTATTTTAATTTTCACTCTCAATCTCACATTATTTTTAAAATAAAATTGCATCAAGGTGGACTTAATAAGTTAAGAAACACTTTGGACCGATTAATTTCTTCTTTTGAATAAATTTGTTTTCTTTTTTAAATTTTTTCTTTAAAGCAATATGTTTTTTTCTCATATGTGATTAATTTATCTATTGTGTATGTATATTACTTGAAGGTGATAAATTTATTTTTTTCTAAATAGGTGAGTAGTAATAAATTTATATTAGAAAAATTATAATAAAGAGTAAAAGAATTGATTCTTTCTTTTTTCAAGAAGAAGACTTGTGATGGAAATAAAAAAAGTATCTAAGTGAATTAAACTTGAGAAATTTCATGAGAACCCAATAATTAAAGACAATTAAAAATAACTTTCTAAAGCTCTTATAATTAGATACAATAAATTTAAAAAAATCTAATTTGACACTCTTGAATCTTTTGTCTAAGTTTCACATCTATGCCTGTGATTACAAGATTGAAGAATAAATACTATTTTTTTTTCTCTAATTCTATACTTATCACTAAAACTGAAATTATTAAAACTTCATCCTCATAACGTGAAAACAGAAGTTTATACATACAAAACAAAGACGTCTTGACATTTTGTAAAGGAAAATAGTGAGATTTCTCTCACATGCATTAGTATACAATTAGCCAAAGAAAGAAATTTCAGATTTATTAAATTATAATTTTGAAACAGTATTTTAAGTTTTTTTTTTCAAAATAAAGACTAGAAAAATATGTTTTTGGATGATTATCCTTTTGCTTATGCATTTTAAAAAAATTCCTGAAATTGTCATTTTTTAAATTATTTATTGCATGCGTTTAAGAAAATATTTGTGTATACTCTTATTTTTATGTTTTATGATATTCTTGTAATAAATAAAACGTAATGTTAACCTTATATTATTTAATGGAGAAATGTTGAATAATTTTTTTATAAAAAAACTGCCATTTTAAAAAATATGTTGAGAATAAGTTTTGAAATTAAAAAAAAATAAAATTCCAACCATCTGTGCATGACCATCTCATTGGATTCACCATGATATTCTTTGATACATATCCATAAAAAAATCATTTAATTATTTAATAATTTAGGAAAGTGATAAATTTTTAGTTGAATAAAGTGTTATATATTGTATTCAATAACTCTTGCACAGATAATTCATAGCAAAAACAACGTAATTTTTTCACAATAACTCATCTACATATTATTCATTTCAAACGTAAATTATCCCAAAAACTGTCCCCAATACATAACGTAAAAAACCGCAAGTTATCTTACAATATCTATAAATAATGAGTGTTATAGTATATGAGAAAACGAATTTAAGAATCAAATATTAAATTTGTGTTATCTAATATGGCCAATTCAACCATCAAAATTCTTGGCATAGTTTCACTATTCCTTTCCCTTATTTCTCAAGGTAATGTTTCTTTTGTCTTGGAAATTCTACATTTACTAAAATTAAGACGAGTTTATAATATCTATAACAATATGTAAAGAATTTTCTCTTTTCTGTCCAATTTCAAAATATCGATTTTGCTCTTTAAAATAGAATTATTTATTAAATTTTTAAAAATTAATTACTTTTACAAACTTTTTTCTCTATTTATCAATAATTATTCTCTTATCTTTTCTTATATATTTTACTTTATTTTTAACAAATATAGTTTTATTTTATATATTAACTTAATAACATTATATTATCATCACCTATTAATATAATATCACGTATATTTAAAAAATGCGTACATACAGACGCTGTCGCGCCTGTATATACGCTAGTAATATATAAGTGAATGCAAACTTCACTTTATAAATCAGTTTTATAAGATTAATTATTCTTAAAGTCAACTTACAAATTAAAATTTTTCTTTCCCCATGTTTTTTATTCATAACCATTGCTATGTTGTGCATTAGGTTACGGTGAATGTTATCTATGGGATGTGATTACAAGCCAAAAGAGAACAGGAGTTCAAATCGATGGAAAACCAGAATGGAATGTGACTATCACCAATTACTGTTCATGCCCAGTCAAGAATGTGTTCTTGAATTGCAGAGAATTTCAATCCATTGAACCGGTTGACTCTTCAATCTTAGCTGTTCAAGGAGATTTATGCCTTGTTAATGGTGGACAACCTATTTATAATAACCAAACTATCCAATTCAAATATTCTAGGGATACCATATTTTTTTTCTATACTAAGGCTATTGAGTTATTTTGTTCTTAAATGCACAATATAATTTCTTTGTTCTTGTTGTTGTTGCTGCTTGTTTTACAAGCATAATAATTCTTCAATAAAACATTGAATTTCCTCGATTCCTTTTGCATTGATAGCTTTGGTTGCAATCAAAGAATAAGAAAAACTATCAGTTGAACAATTGCATCGTTACAGTAAATATATTCACAGGCTTTTCAAAATTAAAATTAAAGAAAATTTTTAAATGTTAAATTAATTACTTTTTTTATTATCCCTACATTAAATAGAACACCCTTGATATCTGGAATAAAGCAATCTTCCTACTTAACAAACCTCTAAAAACACCTATTATTGCTTTTGGTAATACCATTATTCAACAAATTTAATTAACCTTCGTCTTATCTTTTATTATTTTGTTCTTCGTTTTTTTATCTACTCCATTTCTTTATCTTCCTTTCTTAACATATGATACCGTGGTTTGACACTAAATCTTTTTTCTTTGATCCTTTAATGACAGCTAAGTTTTCGTCCGTTCTTTAACTAGGTCAGTTCAATTCTTTATGTTGAGTTTGGATAAGACATTTTAATAGAGTAATTTATTTATTTAGGAAATTTGAAATTCTTTAAAGTAAAATGATTTGTTTGGACGAAGAAATTAAAAAAGAAATTGAAATTGAAGAATTTCAAAAAGGTATTTCAAATAACTAAAATAGTAGAATTTGAAATTTACTCAAAAACTAAGGAAATTGAAATTCCAATCATTTTCACTCCACTCACAAAGGTTGATCCAAATCGGCCCGTGATAAAGGTCAAACCGAGTCAACTTTGGTCAAATGTCGAGCCGAGTGGACTCGGTCGAAGGTTAAGTCAAGTTGGTATGAATCGAAGTCGAGTTAAGTCAGCCTGGGCTGAAGTCGAGCCAAGTTGACCCAGGTTTAAGGTCGAGCCGAGTAGGCCTGAGCTGGAGGTTAAACCGAGTCGAGTCAGGCCGAAGGTCGAGTTTAGTTGGTCTAGGTCAAACATCTCGTCGAGTTGGCTCATGCTAAAGGTCGAGCAAAGTCGAACCAATCTGATGGGCAAGTCGAGTCAGTTTGGGTTAAAGGTCGAATCGAGATTGTTCGACCCAAAGTAGAATTGAGTCCGACAGAACCAACGTCAAACAGAGTTCGTTTGAGCTACGTCGGCCCAAACCGAAGGTCGAGCTTATGGGCGAGTCAAGTAAGCACAAATCGAAGATGGAGCCGAGTCGACACTGAACAAAGAACGAGTTGAGTTGACCCGGGCGAAGGTTGAGTCGAATTGTCTAAACCGAATGTCGAGTCAAATCGCCCTGAATTTAATTTTCGTTAGTCAATCCAAATCGAAAGACGAGATAAGTCATCCTAGATCGTAGGTCGAGCTAACTCAATTCAGACTTGAGGATAAAGTTGAGTTTGTCTTAAATTATAAATTAAATTGTTTTATCCAAAAAAAAAATTAAAATCTAAAATATTTCAATTACTCCATCAAAACAAACTATTTTATAAACGAAGGGAACTCAACTAAGTAATTCAAATACTATGTATTTTAATTTCTTAGAATTTTTGAAATCCCTCATCCAAACACATGGTAAAGGCTTCAAAAAACATGTAATTGAGAAAAAAAAGTTTAATCAAATTCTTGAAAAACTCGGATATTTTTATTATATTTTTTTAGTACATTGAGTTCTCAATTTTTAAATATCTTTTTTTTTAATTTTTTCATAATTTATTTGTTACATATATATATATATATATATATATACACTACAAAAAAAATTGAAATTACCGACGAAATTTTACCGACGGATATACTTATGTCGGTAAATTTGAATTACCGACGGATTTTACCGACGGATTCTTAAATTTTAATTACCGACGGAAAAATCCGTCGGTAAAAAAAATTTCATTTACCGACAGAAAAATCTGTCGGTAAAATCCGTCGATAATTCAATTTTTTTTTACCGACAAATTTACCGACGGATTTTTCCGTCGGTAAAAGAAGCGGGAAATTTCCCGCCCAAATTTGAATTACCGACGGATTTTTCCGTCGATAAATCCGTCGGTAAAAGAAGCGGAAAATTTTTTGTCCTAATTTGAATTACCGACGGATAAATCCGTCGGTAAAAGAAGCGGGAATTTTCCCGCCCAAATCTCACCTTATAAGAAGACGAGGAGAAGAAGAAAAGAAGAAGAAGAAGAAGAGAAAAAGAAGAAGAGAAGAAGAAGAAGAGAAGAAGGAGAAGAAGAAGAAAAAGAAGGAGAAAAAGAAGAAGAAGGAGAAGAAAAGAAGGAGAAGAAGAAGAAGAAGAGAGGAAGAAGGAGAAGAAGAAGAGGAAGAAGGAGAAGATGAAGGAGAAGAAGAAGAAGATGACAACGGTGGCGGTGGCGACGATGGTGGCAGTGGCGACGGCGATGGCGACGGCGACGACAGCGGCGACATTGACGGCGACCACGAAAAAAAAAACGAAAAAAAAATTGAAAGAGGGAGGAGGAAGAAGATGAATAGTGTAATTAATTTACCGACGGATTTTTGGTAATTACCAACGGATATTTAGGTCGGTAATTACCGACGGATATTTTCCGTCGATAATTACCGACGGATTTTACCGACGGATTTTTCCGTCGGTAATTACCGACAGATTTACCGACGAATTTTTCCGTCGGTAATTACCGACGGAACATGATTTTCGTCGGTAAAATTTTACAGACAAGCATTTTACTGACGAATTTTTGACCGTCGATGATCCTTCGGTAATGTTGATTTAGCGACGGATTTTGGCCATTACCGACGGATTTTGACCGTCGGTAATAATAATTTTTCTTGTAGTGATATATTAAGAGATGTAATATTATTTTTGTGATTAACATAAAAATAATAATGTAATTAATGAATGTTATTATTTTCATTAATGTGTCAAGGTATGGTTTAATTAAGAAATATAAAAAAATTATATACTAATATAAAAAAAATAATTTAATAAAGACTTAGCATATCTAACTTAAATAAGAAGATGAAAATTAACTAAATGAAAAAATTTGCACCAAAAATTTAAGTGCAAATCTGTTTCAAAAGTTTACACCGATGATTTCTTCAAATGTATCATTTCTTAAAGGCAAGAAACAAAACACGTGTGATATTCGATACATATATCGTATTTGTACATTATAAGTTTCATCACATAAGAATCGTGATCATAATGTATTATTATTTTTTAAGTAAAAAATAGTCTATATTTATAAGTAAATATAAATGACTCAATATTTTTAAAATTTTGAAACTAAATTCATTATTTAAATATACAAAATCAAATTTAATTTTAAGCAAAATATATGAATATCTAAATCACATTTTGCTTTTACCTCAGTTTAATGTTTTTACTTCAGTTTACGCAAAAAAAGTAATCTTATCAAAAAGATAAATCATAAATCATAAAACTGAAAATACAATATCTATTTTTAAAAACATTTATTTTTTATAGTTACAACAATTTATATATTTAAATAAGTTTATTCATTATAAATTGTAATTATATTCGTAACTATTTTACCATGGGTATTGCACGTGATAAAACATGGATTATAGAATTAAATTAGAATAAAATATATTTTTAATCTATGTAAGACGTGAGAGTTTTTTTTCTTCTTTTTTATACAAAAAATACTTACGTTTGTCATTCAAAAATTTAAAAAATTATTTTCTATTCTAATTATTATTATTATTATGGCGTGATGTTTGTTAGCAACACTGAGAGCAATAATCAATTGACTAGTGCATGTCATTTTAAAATTTGATATTTTGAAAATCATTTTAAGATTTGACAAACAAAATCTTGTTTACCTATTTTAATAAAATGTTAAAGATAAGAGTTGCACTTTCAAATTTTGAAAAACAAAGTTAAAAAAAAAATATTTTATAAAGATTACAACAAAATTTCTCTCATCCACTTGGTATCGTATCTCATATTTCATATTTGAAATAATGTGTACTCAAGAAATAAAATTTCTCCCACTCAAATAATATAATTTTGTAAAAGAATAGTTGAGATCATTTACTTCTCTTTTACTGATTATAAATTGTAACCGATTATATAAAATTTTAACAATTTATTTTCTTAGAATAACAACTTGTTCTCCAGTTGTATAATATAAATTTCACAGTAATTACACACTACTACACCATCACAAATATTTTTCACAAACTAGTGAAAGCATATACAAAATATATGTATGTATATATTTTTTTATGATAATAAAAATTAATAAAATGATTAAGATTAAAAAAAATAATCAAATAAAAAAATCGATTAAATTTTAAAAAAATACATATAAAGGATAAAATTAAAATAATTATTTTAATTTAAAAAAAATACTTTAAAAGGTAAAATTAGAAAATAAATGTCTATAAAAATTCTCTTTATAGGTAAATATATATAGATTAAAATAATATATATATATATATATATATATATATATATATATATTGTGTTTATAAAAAAATATAAGAGAGAAAAATGCTACTATTGTGTTTGATTGTGTAATAAGGAATACTAAATTTTGTAAGTAGTTTCGGTGTCAATATTTTTATCTCTCTTTCCTTTTCCATATTAGTTAACTATTTATTTCATTATAAAAATTTGAAAGCATTTTTATTGTATAATTATAATAATAAATTTTGTAAATAAAAATTGAAATATCCTATAATTACTTATATAAATATATTATTAAAATATTACTAATTACTTTTAGTTATGGTAAATATTTATAAATATTCCTATTATATAAGTACAATATTACAAAATATAATAAAAAAATATTTCTATAATTATTTTATGTGTACCTTTGTTATAACTTTAATAATATTTTATAGTTAATTCAGCTTTCGGGATAACCATCAGTAGTTATATTAATTTTTATTACAAACTTTTATAACTCTAATATAATTTTTAATATTATTTTGTTAATTATTTATTCATAATAATTAATTTTTAATTATAATTTTATTTTTTATTATTATAAAATAAAGCAAACACATGCATGTAAAAGCATGCGTTTCTACTATTCATCTATCTCCACCGGTAAATATAATAATAATAAACATAAATCAAATTTGATCTTTAATTATTTATAATAAGTTTATATGTTTTATTTTAAATTTTAATAATCTAAATAGGTATTTACTACACTACAAATACATTAAAAAAATATTATTAGCAATGAATAATTCACACTAGTCATTGTAACTTTTTCAGTGCATAATATTATTTATTTATTACTTTTATCATTATTAACAACATTCATTTGACATTTTTTTCTGTTATTATTTTTATTTGGATAATTTTGTTAAACTATGAATAACAATAATAATAAATATAAATATAAATAAATAAATAAACAATTAAATAATTAACCTTCTTCGCGTACTCTTGTTCTAAGGTGGTTTTCTTTTTCGAACACGAACAGTGGTGCAAATAAGACCCAAAAACACACACAGACTCATCTCTCAAATTCGCACTTTCATCTAAACAAAACCACCATTTTCTTCGAATATCAAACCAATACTCACCACTTCCATCTCTTATTCTTCTCTCATTTTTCCCACTCAAAGCAACCTGTTACGGTTACACCAAAACTCACTTCGTTCCTCTACCCGAAATTACGACCCTCACACCGGTAATTTCATCTTTGATCCGTTTTATCCCCTTAAATCCATGCATATGCTGTGTTATCTTTTATCGCCACTGTGTTTTAACCATTCAATTACAGTTTTCTTCAACTATTATTCTGCCTGGGGAACAACTTTCTTTTCTCGCGCTGAACCCTAAGCTAATTGGTGTCAGTGTTCTTCCAATTGTTGCTGTGGCAGGGGCGTGTTTTGGGAGCACAATATACGGCTATGGATCACCATGAGGATGAGAGCAACAGCAAACAAGACGATGAGGTTTAAGCATTAGTGTTTTGTGGGTTGCTTTGTTTGAGTTACATAAATGGTTTAGTTTTTTTTTTTTTTTTTTTTTTTTTATTTTTTGGTGTTTTTTTTTTTTTTTTTTTGTCATGACTATATGGTGTCTTTATTGGTTGAGTTTTTTTTTTCTTCTCTTCACTTTCTGTGAGTATTCAGTAGGAAAATTTAGCAGTTTTGTAAGGGTAACTGTAAATTGACTGTTAATTTTGGTATTCATTAGCATTTGTGGATGTGTATTTTGTATTAGCAAGATGACTTAGTTGAGGCCTAACTTCTCTAGTCTTATGCAGGAAGCTGTTGCTCGCCTTGAGGAAATAAAAAAGTCTGTCGAGGCAAAAATGGCTTTACGTCAAAGCAATTTGAATCCTGAAAGGCCTGGTTAGTTAATCTTCTGCTAGTTTTGAATAAGTAGTTATATGCTAAATGATTTTTTGCTGCCAGTAGGAATGCATATAATTCTTCCAAGGACTGGAGAGAATATTATTACTTAAGTTCTCCCTCGTTGAGTACCTTTGATAGATGACTACTTTATCTTAGGGTTGACTCCTAGCCATCATGACTGTTAGGTCTTATAGCTCGTTCATAACGAAATCAGAAAGCAACAAAATGGCTTCGTAAATAATAGTTTTACTGTTGTAAATAAAAGTCCTTTCTTATGCATGATGTGCTAAACTTGATTGGAAAAGTGCACAAGAGTTGCATTTGTGATCAGAGAGATTCTTATCTTGTTATTGATTTAACATGATTCAGAGCTTCTACCTTTGACAACTATTGCTTGGGCACATACTGCTAGCAGTATGTATTGCTTCAAAGATCATGTATTGGAAGATAGATGGGAAACTCAGTATTTGAGAAAATGAATCTCGATGACACTCTTATGTTAGTTTTTATATAATATAATTCCTTAGTTTGTGTTTTCTAATGCAAATATTTGCAGACACATTCTGGTAGATAGATAGCTGAAGCTGCTTCTTTTTGAATGCGATTCTGGACTGCTTCCTTGATCCTTGATCCTGGAAGCTGCTTGTTGTTTAAACACAACTATCATTACTCAATGTTGTAGTATTTGATTATTTTTTGTTCAATATAGAAGCTTCTCTAATTTAGGAAATTAGTATGTAAGTTTTCAGTGTATTTTTAAACCAATACATAATTTGAGATATAAAAGCAATTCATGTCATTCTCCTTAATAGGTTAAGCTTTTAAAAGAACTGCTCTGTAGCTTGGTGTCAGTTTTTATGACCAAATCATCAGTATTCGTGCTTCTAGTCCAAAAGGTTCTGGCCTGAGGGGAGTGTCTTGGAGATATGAAAACTATTATTGGGCCTTCACTGGAGGATTTCTAAGCACAGTTCATTTCCAAATAGCTCATACTTTGAAATTTTATACATAAACAAATCCAGTTTGTGAATATTGATTATTGGTAATCGACAAATCATAACATAAGTCCTATCTATAATTCTGCTTGAAAAATAAATGAGCAACTCCAAGAAATGTAAGAACAAAATACTGAGAGTCTTGCAACAATTTTTGGGGCTCTCCACTCAAACTATATTAGACTCCCTGCCTCTGTCTGGAGGAGTATAATAAGAAGCTCCATTTTCCTTTATTTGAAAGTAGATATCCATTATTTGATTTAGAACACAATGAGCTATCAATACTGTGCTATAACTGAAATAGCACAAGCAAGCAAAATACATGGTTTTTATTGAGAAATATGAACATGCCATGCAAAAAATTTAAATTAAGCCATTTTGAAACTTAAACCTACAAAATAAACTGAATGCTTAAAAGATTTCTCGTCATTCAAGATCACCAAGATTATGATCTCAGAACAGTGTAGAAAGCCAATGGTAAGTTCTGATAATTTTTCTTGACTTGGGAGTCCTTTTGGATCCAAAATGTTCAAACCCCTGCAACACAATTCAGTTGGAAACTAAGAAGCATTCTTGTCTGTAGTGTAGTAATTAAAAATCACATGCATCATTTATAGATTTACTATTGGTCTTCCCCTCAAAATTCACTCCACACCATTCTATAACCATAGAAATTTGAAAATTTCTAAAATGAAATACCGTTACCCTTAATTCACTATTCTATCCTTCATTTTTAGACAAAGTAATTGCTCAAGCTTTCGGCTCCAAGATCTAATTGCTTGTTTAGGTAATCATTTCAGCAGGGTGAATGTACATTTAAACTACGATAGAGGAAGGATACCCTTTGCTATTTTTGGTTTAAAAGTAATTTTTAGAGGTTGAAACAGAAAACCAAACGTAGGATAAATAAGTCTTAAGAAATGGGTGGCAATCTCCCTTACAGCACGGTTCCTAAGTGTTTTCAGAACCCAAGGAAAGTAATTTCACCAAAACGTCAAAAATGTAATGTAGTTGAAATTACAGGCAGAAAAACTGAAAGTGAAAGAACAAAGGAAGAGTGAGGGAGGAGGTGGCAGAACAAGGTCTTTGACCTGTTCAATGCTTGTTTTATTGTCTTAGTATTAATCAAGCTACACTTACTTGCAGATTCAGGATTCTTAAGGACATTGGATTCCAGTATTAAGCGCAACACTGCGGTTATTAAGAAGCTGAAGCAGATCAATGAGGAGCAGCGTGAATCTTTGATGGATGAGTTAAGAAGTGTCAACTTAAGCAAATTTGTCAGTGAAGCCGTGACTGCAATATGTGATGCCAAACTTAGAAGTTCTGATATACAAGCTGCAGTTCAGGTATGTGCTTTTGCAGTTTTTCACCCTGTTTTCTATGTCATTTGATGTTTTTTCCTAAGAAGCAAGGGGATCCATTGATTAGATATTGTTACTGTGTGAATTTTGTACCAAAGTTAGTTTTCAGTTAGTTCATTCTAGTCTGCTGGCATGTGACAATTGGATGTAGTTGTTTCTGTTCTTTGTAGGGCAAGCAGTAAGTTCAGCCTAGCCAGTTGACATGTGACATTTGGCTGTAACTGTTTTTGTTCCTTGTAGAGCAAGCTACTCTTAGCAATATAATCTTTGTTTGTTGTTATGGGATTTTAATGCAATGACAATTATGATTTTCTTGCTTCAATTCTCCCTCTCCTTTCTCTTCTTTATAAACTCTAATTGTACCTGGAGCTCTAAGATCCTATTGGCATAGTGCTCCATCTTCTTCTTCCTCTGCACTGATATCTTTCTCTCACTCAATGATAAGAAAAACCATACAAATCAAGTCTAATTAAATCTGTCCTAAATTATGGTAACTGTACTGCACAACACTTCCTTTTCTTAAATGTTCTATTAATCAAAGATAAATAATTAATTACATAATTTAGCACACAGATGATTTTTCCGCAGAAATTTTATTTCTATATTAATTTATATAGTGCATATCTTAACTACTTGCTTCTGATATGCTCCATCATTTGCTTCTTTTTGGAAAGATTTGTTCTTTGCTTCATCAAAGGTACAAGGACTTTGCACCAAGCCTGATTCAAGGGCTTCTCAAAATCTTCTCTCCTGGAAAGCCTGGCGATGAATCAGATGCTGATAGAAACTTGAAGGCAATGAAGAAGCGCAGCACCCTGAAACTTCTTATGGAACTTTTCTTTGTCGGAGTTATTGAAGATGGTGGCATTTTTATAAATATCATAAAAGATCTTACCAATGGGGAACAGCTGAAAGATCGGGATGCTGCACAAACAAGTTTGACCCTTCTTTCTAGTTTTGCTCGTCAGGGGAGAATTTTTCTTGGACTCTCTGTTAGTGGGCCGGAAATTCATGAAGAGGTATTTTTTTTATTAATCTCAAGTAGAATATTCTCATGCTTTCTATAGCTTACATTTGTCCTTTTTTCCTTTTAGATTTTGATTGACTTTCAAATTACCTTTAGTCATTTTTCATCAGGATTGCAAGTTTAGCTATAGCTCTCATTTCTATTTTTATATTTCTCTGTATCAATCGAAGAATGTTCCCTGTTACTAGCTGAATTCTATATTATCCTGTACTGACATTCTGATGCAGTTTTTTAAAGGCCTTAACATCACAGCTGATCAGAAGAAAGTTTTCCGGAAAGCATGCTATTCCTTTTATGATGCTGCTGCTGAACTACTTCAGTCTGAGCATTCTGTAAGAGCTTGTGCCTTTTAAAACACAGACACATGTATTAGAGATTTCTGAGAGTAAAATATAGTATGAAACCTGAGAATTGTATTTCTAAAGGTCACTTACAAACAGAAGGTTGTTATGCCCTCTATGATTATTGATAAATTTTTCTTTCTGACAGTCACTTCGATTAATGGAGCATGAAAATTCAAAGATTTTGAATGCAAAAGGAGAACTCAGTGATGAAAATATTGCTTCATATGAAAAGCTTCGTAAATCCTATGATCATTTATACAGAAATGTTTCATCGTAAGTTGTTTTGTTTACTTGGCTATTTCATTGCTGTTCATCGAATATGTTCTCAGTGTATACTGGCTAAATATATTCTTGAAATACTAAGAACCCCATTTATGGTTTACATGTGTAGCTTTACATGCATATTTCAGGCCATCACAAGCATATATGTGTGTTCTTGAAAGCTTTGATCTAGTGAGACATTCAGTCAAGCAAATTTGAGGCAAATCTGGATATAATTATATGTTGGTTAGGTTAGTTCAGGGAGATATCTGTCTTTTAGAAACATAATGCATTTAGGTTCATCGATTCCTATATGTTAACATCTCATTGTCTGAGGTGAGGTCCACCCTCCAGCAAGTGTTTATCTCTCTTGGCCTGCTACCCCAAATTGGTTAAAAAAAGAATTTGTTGCCTTTGTATGATAACTCTGCTTCACTATCCACTGAATTCAGTTATTCTTAAATTCAGTCTGTCACTCTCCTGTCTAATGAACACTAAAAGTTTAATGAATCTTGAGTGAATATTGCTTTGATGTCACTAATTATTCCTTTTTTCTTGGATCCTGTAATTATGATTTTCTCGTAATAGATTAGCAGAAGCACTTGATATGCAGCCTCCTGTTATGCCAGAGGATGGACACACGACTAGGGTTACCAGTGGTGAGGAGGGTATGTCTTCTGCTTCTGGTAAAGATTCTTCTGCTGTTGAACCAATATGGGATGATGAAGATACAAGGACTTTCTATGAATGTTTACCTGATCTTAGGTTTGTACTTCTAAAATACTTCTCTGTAACAAATATATTCGTCCAGTTGATTTCTGTTTAATGTTTTGATGTAATCATGGATTCATGGATGGTTTGAAGTTTTCCTTTTAGTTGGTTCAACAGTGTTTTATTTTATAAGGAACTTTTTCCTGCATTGTTTTCTCTAGAGCGTTTGTTCCTGCTGTGCTTTTGGGAGAAACAGAGCCAAAAAGCAGTGAGCAATCTGCAAAGGGTCAAGACCAACCAACTGTAAGAACTTATTGGTGATTGTTTCTGAACATGCCATAAAATTTAGACAATTTATTTATATCTGGTTGTCCTTGTATTGGAACATATCTTATTGTGTGCATTCTTGTATTTCTCTTTTCTGTCTAATAAAATTCCTTTTCTATTAAAAGAATTTTTCTGTCAATTTAGTCACTGTGCCATATAATTCTCTGAAACAATAATATAAGCATTTACTCATATAACCATCCTGTTGGTGTTTTTTCTTTCCTTACCAACCTTCTGAAACTACTCACTTCAAGATATATGTTTATCTAGGAAATAGTACCTGAATCAGACAAAGGTCAACAGACCACCCATGAAAGTGGAGAGATCTCTACAGAGTCTAATGCTTTGCCAGAGGCAGAAAGCACAGAAAGAGTGAAGGATAAGGAAGAAAAAGACAAGTCTAAAGAATCGGACAGAGAGAAGGAAAAAGAAAAAGATAATGATAAAAAGGGGGAAAATGAAAAGGACAAACTCAGAAGTCTTGAAGGGACAAATTTGGATGCTCTACTGCAGAGGCTTCCTGGCTGTGTGAGCCGGGACCTTATAGATCAATTAACTGTGAGGATACTTTATTTTGCTGTATTACTTATTCTTATGTTCTTTCATTGTATTGTTAATTTTTTTGACATTGTTAACTGTTATGCCTTTTTGTTTAAAACATGTTAGGTTGAGTTCTGTTATCTGAATTCAAAATCAAATCGAAAAAAGCTTGTGAGGGCTTTGTTCAATGTTCCAAGGACATCTCTAGAACTGCTAGCATATTATTCACGCATGGTTGCCACACTCTCAACTTGTATGAAGGATGTCTCCTCCATTCTGTTACAAATGCTGGAGGAGGAATTCAATTTCTTAATAAATAAAAAGGTTATTTTGCACAATTTTACATATATGATTAATATTTTACCCTCTGCTCCAAATTTAGCTGATTACTTTTGTTATCTGTTTTTTGAAATGTCTTTACAGGATCAGATGAACATTGAGACAAAGATAAGGAACATCAGGTTCATTGGAGAACTTTGCAAGTTCAAAATTGCTTCTCCTGGCCTAGTCTTTAGTTGTTTGAAGGTACAATAGATTAATAATCAAATTTTTATAAATGAAGGCCAGATCCTTCCAATTATGATTACAAATTTCTTAATGGTGCAAGTTATGTTTTTGAGGCATTCCTATATTGTCAACGGGGTTCAGTTTTGCCATGATGATATGTTGTGTTTTTTTAGAACTCCCCTTTTATTTATTTTCTGATATGGAATGGAAGTCTAAGGTATTTATAAGTTGTATGATGATTTATACTTTGTTATCCTCCATATTTGATGAAGTTATTAATGACTGCACAAAACCAATAAATAACTTCTCACTTGAAAACTTTGGATTGTCATTTACTTCGACCACACCCCAAATCAATTATTTTCTCTAATATCTTTTTGAAAAGAGGAAAGTATGTTAGTTAGTCACCTGTTCTCAAGCTGCGCTTAACCTTTTATGAGTAATAAACTATGAAAGAGTTATCTGACACTTGCTTTAGTAAACTCGAATAAGTTCTAGAAACATAGCCTTCCAAATGTTGGATAAAAATCTTTTCAATCTGGTTCAGACAAATAATCTCTATCTTGATAATTGACCAAATTAAACAGCTTAGGAATAATTGATCTTGAATTAGTTGAAGATAATACAAAGGAATTAATTGAATTTGAGAGAGTATGTTTCCCTCTCTTAGGATTTCATATCTATAATAATTTTGGATACATCAGATACAATGTATGGGAGGGAAGAGAAGAGAATTCAAAGAGATGCACCTAGGAACTAGGTTCATCACAAAGCACAATAAGTTCTATTTAAGACTATTTATTCTAACAGAATTAATTTGTTTTCTGTTTCCCCCTTTACTTGCTTCAGGTTTAAATCTATTGCACCCTTTCTCTATTTGTTGACAGTCAAAGAGAACGAGTTTATGTAATCTTGATGTGTTTGTATAGTAAATTCAATCCTTGATTGATGTCTTCTTGTCCTTCCAGGCCTGTTTAGATGATTTTACACATCACAACATTGATGTAGCTTGCAATCTTCTTGAAACATGTGGCCGTTTTCTGTATCGGTCTCCAGAAACTAGTATACGAATGGCTAACATGTTGGAGATACTGATGCGCTTGAAAAATGTAAAAAATTTGGATCCGAGACATAGCACTTTAGTGGAGAATGCATACTACCTTTGCAAACCACCAGAAAGATCTGCACGAGTAGCTAAAGTTCGTCCTCCATTGCATCAGGTGAGATTTTTATTTTTCTTTTTTTCTGTTACAAAAGAGTCTCCTACTCAATTAGTATTTTAATGACATCTTCATTGCAGTATATCAGAAAATTACTTTTCTCTGATCTTGACAAGTCTACCATTGAGCATGTGCTGAGGCAACTGCGCAAATTACCATGGAATGAATGTGAAACCTATCTTTTGAAGTGCTTCATGAAGGTCTACAAAGGAAAGTATGGTCAGATCCACCTCATTGCATCTCTTGCTGCTGGATTAAGTCGCTATCATGATGAGTTTGCTGTAGCTATTGTTGATGAGGTATGTTTGATATTACTCTTGATTTGGGGTCTCTTTATTGTACGATAATGCATAGTTTCAGCAATACCTACCCGTTTGTGTGGGAATTTGGTCAGACTGAACAAGGGTTGCCTCAATTTGAATCTACACACTTAATTCAACACATTAACAATAACCAAATTATTTTATTTGTTTAATGATGAAACATTTAATATTTCAAGTTATAGAACAAACAGTATTTCCAAGGCATGAGAGTTTTGCTGAAGATTTAACATTCCAAAAGATTTGAAGTATTGGAGTGACATTCTGACTTTAGATGAGATTTTCAGGTTCTTGAGGAGATTAGAGTTGGGCTGGAGTTAAATGACTATGGTATGCAGCAAAGACGCATTGCTTACATGCGATTCTTAGGGGAGCTTTACAACTATGAGCATGTGGACTCTTCTGTTATTTTTGAGACGCTATATCTCATTCTCGTCTATGGTCATGGGACATCAGAGGTATTGATTTTTCACTATTACCTATTTTTAGGAGCAGAGGGAATTAGTCTTTCACAGTCTTCTGTATTGCTAAAACCTGAAAGGATGTTTCTTTAAAACAAAGGCTTTCACTCAATATGTAACAAAGTTTGTTTATGTGCCTTAAATTTTTCATGAGCTTTCCTTTCCATAGTCAGTATGAAGATTATACACTTCCCTCTTGTGTCATCTATTTTTTTTATCATAAATCCTTACCCATTTAAGTATTACTTTATTTTTAATGACCAATAATTTATTATTCTCTTCGGTAAAAAGTTAAATTTGTTAGAGATATGAGGGAAGATACAATAAAGGGAGGATGATATACTATTCAATTTAGAAGGATTTGAGGATGCAATATCATTGGTTTCATTAGAATTTCATTTGGTCTTGATTAGTTTTGCAATATTTATCACTATTCAACAATCAACAACCAACAACCATAGGTTTCAGGTCTCAGTTAGCTCAACTGGTGAAGTCCTTTGCAGCTTTTGCAACTGCATGTAATAAAATCCCGCCTACACCCATTTCCCTTCATGTTGTGCATGAATAAAAAGAATTATTGCTTCAGTTGTAATGGATTTTGCCAACCAAACTATATATGGACAAGAGAAAAATCATCAATTAAAGCTTACGCTGGTGCTGGCTACACTGATGACTTGATCCTTTTTTATCAAAAGCCAAAACTTTCAACTGAGCATTTTGAATGTTTTTCTTAGATGTTTCTTGTCTCTTGAAGTACACTTTGACATTATCACTTCTCAATTTTAAATTATTTTTCTAAATTTGTTCTTGATCTCATTCAAAAATCAACAAAAATAGACAAAAAGTTAGATCCATCTTTCATTAAGTGTACATAAAAAATATTCAGTCTATAAATGTAACAAAATATCTGAAATTTAAAGATGTTACAATGCTTGGACCCTAATTATTTGTATGATTGGCACTAAACACTAAGTTACATATTTTTCAATTTTTCTTGGGAAAAGCTGACGTAAAATCTTTTCTTAAATGACTTAATTGACAACCTCACGCTTCCAAATTTTTGGGACTTGGAATTGAAGGCTTCAATTTGAACAAACTCAATGGACTGTGAATAAGCTTTGGAGACTTTTAGAAGTATAAGAAATATTTATAGATATTGTCTGAAAATATTTTAGAATATCTTAGATTATCTCTTACAATATATATTTTTATTTTATATTTGCTTTGCTATATTTAATAGTGTATTATTAGTTGTAGAAATATCTGATTAGAATCAGATTATTAGAATATGATATATAGATATATTTATAATGTATTCATTCATTGTCATCAACTTATAAAAATGGACCCTGTCACTCAATTTTAGCATCTCTTTCAACATAGACAAAACAACAGCGCAAGCTGCCGAGGACTGCATTTCAAAATAGTGGAGACCATGATGTTCATGTCGTTACAAAAATATAAGGACTTAGTCAATTGACTTGTATAAGATTAAAAAGAAGGGATAGATAGAACAAAATTTAGATTCAATGAAGGAGAAAAAGAAACTTGTATGCAAAAGAAACTTGGAGATGTCATAGAACATAGATCCGAGAAGAAGAGATCAAGAAAGAGGGTGTAAAAGGAATATCCATTTCCCAACAGTATGCAAAAGGGAAATGTTATGGCTTGGAATAGATTGCCAACTAGTATGCAATAGTGAAAAAATAATGCTTGGACTAGATCAACAATGCTTCAACAAATACTGCAGTGGTGGATCATGCGTCCACAGAAAATGATTGGCACTTGAGCTGTTAGTGTGTGTGTGAGTCTGATTATGGATCAAGGAACAAGCGTGAAAGTGTGCGTGGGCTGGATTGAGCTTGACAAGTCACATGTGAACCACAGATGTCAAACATCAGTGTGTAGCGACCACCTTCCATTCTGCTATAGCAGGATAGTGGTAGCGGATGATTGCTATTTTGACCCTTAAGTGGACTTATATTGCATTATATACAATGTGCTTAAAAATAATAAAAAAATGCCTAAAATTAAAATCATATTCTCATTAAGTTTCATGCGCGAGTAAGCCAAAGGAAAAGTTATAAAACATGTTACCATGTCTAAACTAGTAAAATAGAAAGAAGAGGTTGGCCGAACGGGTTGAGTGGCAGAGGGTGGTTGATCAGGTGAAGCCATTGCAGCTGAACAGAAAAGAAAGAAGAGAGAATTGTGAAGTTTTTTGTCGGATGTTGCAGGTTAAGTTGATAGTGCCGCCAGAAGCATCAGTGGAAAACCTCATTGGAATACTGAGGCTGAATGCGGGAAGATGAGAGGCAGATGGAGGGAGGGAAGGGCTGATTTCCAAAAGAGGGGAGTGAAAATCGTGGGTTATAGGTTAAAATAGAAAGTTTCCCTTTTACCTTCAATAAAAAAACACAACACCTATTGACTACTCTGCCTTGAATTTGTCATAGAAATGATTGCCAGCAGGTGGGATATATATATATATATATATATATATATATATATATATATATATATATATATATATATATATGCAGCTTTCTAATAGCTGAACAAGGGATATTAAACTATTTTAACATATGTAATATGAATTACCCTTTTTCTCTAGGCCTGTTAATGATATTTCTCATGGCATTCAATTGTAGATCTTTTCCTGATCTATGAATGTGATTTGATTTTGCTTTTTCCTTTGTATATTCCTATCAAGCCTACACACACACACTCCATTATTGTTGAATTGGTAAAAAACCAATTTGGTCCTCTGATGATATATATGTTTCTTGTCTTATTCCACCCTTAAACTACTTTTTCCTGTTTTGTAATATGATTCGTGAGCTTGATGTCTTCGAAATGTGCACTACTTAGTATGTCATTTACTCTGTTTATATCAAACTGCTTCTCTTCCTTCATTATTCGGCACTTTCATAGATCTTATCTTCTATTTGGACTGAGTAAGTGCAACTATACCCGGTAAACATTTCCAAACTTAAATGGGTATACGTTTTGATGCGTTGTCATTATTATTCATCTACTGCTTCGTTTACCTCATTTTACTGAACAACTTTGTTGCTAAAAAAAATTAGCTGTCAACATGTGGCTTGAATCTAGACATGTTTCAATGTTTTTTGTTGACTCAGTTTACTTATTTTTGTGTGTGAGCCTTCTTGTGATTATGGAATCTGTTCTTTAATCTTATCAGCAAGATGTACTTGATCCACCGGAAGATTGTTTTCGCATAAGGTTGATCATTACTCTACTTGAAACTTGTGGGCATTACTTTGATCGTGGCTCTTCTAAGAGGAAACTTGATCGGTTCCTAATACACTTCCAGAGGTATATTTTAAGCAAAGGGGCACTACCTCTGGACATTGAATTTGACTTACAGGTCAGTCAGGCTGCCCTTTTCTTAATTGTATTTCATTATTTGGGTATGGTTAATATGCTGATTTGTTTGTTTATTTATTTGATTTAGCCATAGTTTTTTGTTTTATCCTGTAAATGCTGGGCTACTATACTAATGCTGTAGATATGGATTTGTTTTAGTGGCCTTATATCTACTTATTTGGAAATTGCAGCTAACATCTGGATATTTAGAATTTTGATGAGTAGAAGATTTGGTAGCTTTACACTTTCATAGCTGCTTTCTTGAATTTTATTATTATTTTTGATTTGATACTTTTGGATAACTAATTGTTCTTTATTCTAATGTTTTGTGAAATGTATATTGGTTTTCTTGTTTATTCTTGCTTTTAATGGTCAGTAACATCATCTGCGTGCATGACCACACTGTGGAATACCTTTCAAAGGTGGAATTAGTATCAATGAGATCTGTTTATATGACTAGCATGTTGTACTACCCCGTTGGCTTTAACCTGAATTCCAAATTGGCAAATTCTTGATTTTCAATGAATTATTCTGTTCATAATTTGTCCCCTTATAAGTTATATCAATGTTTGTATTTGCAGCAAATAAAAGCAATGCATTTATTGAGATGAGAGAATGTGATTATTTTAATAAAAATGTTTCGAGTAACACACTGATATTCTTAATTTATATGAAAAAACCTTAAACTGCAGTCATTTTGGAACTGAGGTAGTCTTATTTTGACAATTTCCGACAATTGGATAAGGTTACATCAGTGCTGATGTTTGGAATAAAAACTGAATTTGCATGTTATGCCTGTCTTGGAAAACTAAATAGTTTTATAAGAGAATGCTAGCTGCCAAAATTTACCCTATACCTCATCGTCTCTTCATATTATAATGCCCATCGACTCAAGTATTCCTTTTAGAATTGTTTATTTATTTGTAGATTTCGAAAACTATCCCACTAACTACAAGGTGGCATTTCCATGCTAACTTCGTTCCTTTAGTAAAATCATTTTAAGTTAACTTTTGTCATGATAAATGGTATATGTATCTTTGTTGTGTTGCATTTAATATTTTTGTTCATTATCTGTTGTGGCAGGATCTGTTTGCCGACTTACGACCCAATATGGTTCGTTACACTTCTATTGAGGAAGTGAATACAGCTCTAGTAGAACTGGAGGAACATGATCGGATAGTTTCTGCTGATAAGGCTAGTGGTGAAAAACATTCTGACAATGAGAAGCCTTCGAGTAGGACCATTTCCACTATTACTGTGGTTGGCAATGGACAGAGCATTGATAATGGCACGGAGGAAAATGGAGTGCAAGATGATGTTAATGACAGTGAGACTGATTCAGGGAGTGACATAATTGATGTAGAGGGTCATGATGATGAAGAGTTGGATGAGGAGAATCATGATGATGGCTGTGAAACTGAGGATGATGACGATGACGATGACGATGGACCTGGACCTGCCTCCGATGAGGAGGATGAAGTGCACGTGAGACAAAAGGTGACGGAGGTGGACCCTCTGGAAGAAGCTGATTTTGATCAGGAGCTCAAGGCTGTAGTGCAGGCAAGTATTTGCATAATTTATTGCATGTGCTGCTCCTTCTACATTTCTGCAAAAGTTTATGCTTCCTTTATGAATTTTATTTTATTTTTCCAGGAATTTGACTGCTATACTATTATGATAAAGAAAAACTAAACCAATTCCCTCTAATTGAATAGCACCTGGAATTAAAAAGATTAGGAAAAGGAAAACTGGAGAACCGATAGATGAATTTATTCATATTTGTTTGGATATTAGATTAGGATTATAACTTCATTAGTAGACTATCATAATTATTAAGCTGGTCGTGAACTAGTTGAGCTGCACTTGTACAGAGTTTATATTTTTTTTTTTATGATATGATATCACAATGAGGATGGGCTTTGGCACAAAAGTAATGTCACTACTTTTTGACTTAGAAGTCACATGTTCAATTTTTGGAAATAGTCTCATCACTTGTTGGGGGTAAGTCTCAAACCTTTTCATTGTTTCACTAGGTGGGAGACCTGTGCACTGATTTGCACTTTTATATCTCAATTATTTGGAGATTTTATTCTTTCAAATATATTCTGTCTTTTCTGAGCTCTTTTCCATCCAATCCCTAAATTTCAACAATCTTTTGTAATTTCAAATATATTTTGTCTTGTTTAGCTATGTCTGGCTGCATTTCTAATTTTTCAGAGTAATTGCTTCATATATTTTGTAGGAGAGTATGGAACAGAGAAGGCAGGAACTACGGGGTCGTCCTACATTGAACATGATGATTCCAATGAATGTCTTTGAGGGATCTACAAAGGATCACCACGGGAGGGGAGTTAGTGGGGAAAGTGGTGATGAGGCACTAGATGAGGATACTGGTGGAAACAAAGAGGTTCAGGTGAGAGTTCTAGTGAAGCGAGGAAACAAGCAGCAAACAAAACAGATGTTCATCCCACGGAATTCCTCACTAGTGCAGAGTACAAAACAGAAAGAAGCAGCCGAGCTTCAAGAGAAAGAAGACATCAAGAGACTTGTTTTGGAGTATAATGACAGAGAAGAGGAGGAGCTTAATGGATTAGGAACCCAGCCAGCAAACTGGATGCAGAGTGTAGGTAACAAGACTGGTGGCCGTGGTAGCACTTTGGAAGGAAACAGTGGCAGGGGTAGTGGATCAAGACATCGACATCATAACTATTCTGGCAGTGGAACATATTATAGCAGAAGAAAGTGAATACAGAAGGCAGATATTTGGTGCCTTCTTTTTCCTCTCTGCATGACAAATATCTGGAAACAAAGTTCATCCGATATTCCTTAGTATGGCCTAGCCTTGTCTTTCGCCTCTTCCCTATTTATTAGCAAAAAATTAATGGCAAAGGCTAGTTATCACTTATCTTGCTGGTGAGTGGTGGTTTGAACAGCGTGTTGGAGATGCAGGGATTGTAGAGATGTACACACTGATGATAAGTGAGATCCAGGATGTAAGAGTGTGGTTTGCCTGCATTCATGTCGCAAATGGATCGCGACCTCCAAGCTTCTTGTATAGCTATCTGTATGGAGCTAAAAATCAGTGTTTGGTTTTGGTGGTTTCATTTCAAGTCAGCCAGAGGTTGAGTTATATCTTATGTGAAGAAAGAATATAGGCAAAAGAAAATGGTGTTGATGCTTTGTTAACGTATACCAAAAACCATGTCAATCAGTGCAAGAATCGACCTCACTTTAGACATTTGGATTGCATATTATCATTTTTCTTGTAGAAACAACTTCTATCATGAGGTTTGGTACACCAAGAATATTCGCTATTCATGCATGAAGCCTAGACGTTGATGGGGGGTATTCATTAGTTGGGTTGCTTAAATTTTACCTATAATATGAAATCCAAATGAGTATTTAGTTGGGTTAATTGTGTTTGTGTTATCCTATTAAAAGTAATTTGCATTTTGACCTTTTATTTTCACATGTTAATTATTGAATTTTGTTACGAAATTTCATCAATAATTTTAGATGATAGATAGTTAAAGAGGAGATCAATCAAGTTACTCTAGACAAACCTGTGGTAGAAGGAATTTTTTATATATGAAAATTATTGTTAAGAATTATGAATTATAGGAATGATTATATTTTGTCTGGATGGCGAAAGTCATTGAGAATATTTATATTAGCATTAAAATAAAAAGGTAATGTATTATTTTATCGAAATATTTAATTTGTTATCATATTAAGTTTAATACAAGTAATCTCGCAAATATTTTTGGCAAAATATTTATTTTTATTTGGTAAGTTAGTTTTTTCAAAAGATGTTTATTTGGAAAATTAAACTAAAAATTATTTTGGAAATGTACCTCTCCATATTTAGATTTTTAAGATTTAAGATCATTGGATAACTACGTGTGTAACAAACTTCTTGCATTGGTTTCTTTTCAATAATCTTTTACTTTATTTTATTATGACTACTAATATAACCTTCACATTACAAGGATAACTCTCATTCCAACTCAATTCTTTTGTTAAACATAACATTTTTGTTACTCTTCTGCAACAAATTTACAAATATTAACCAAGTGAGACACATTAGATCAGTTTTAAAGTGTCAAAGAAATTAACTAAATAACTTTATTCTAGAAAAAAAAAGATCCAAATCAATTCAAAAATATTTATTTTAATCTATTATCAATTTTTCGGATAGGGTTTTAATTATTTTATTTTTATCAGTTCTGTACTGAACATTCCTAATATGTATTATCTTAACTATCAGGACTAAACTGTCTCATTCTATATACTTTTATGTTCATTTCAAAATCTATTCCAATTATCTATTATGCCTAAAATAAGAAGAAAAAAATTTAATGTAATTCACAGAGTGACCTTTAATCCTTAAAATGACCTTAGACATTATTCTTGGGTGAAACTACTCATGTTAGTTATATAAACTGTGTGGACTAAATATTTTATAATTTAATATAGAAACAAAACAATTTTTTTCTTTATAATAGCATTTCAAACTCTATTTCAATTATCTATTATGCTTAAAATAAGAAAAAAAACTTAATGTAATTCACAGAGTGTGACCTTTACTCCTTAAAATGACCCTAGTTTGAGACATTTTTGGGTGAAACCACTCATATTAGTTATATAAACTGTGTGTACTAAATATTTTATAATTTAATTTAGAAATAAAACAATTTTTTTTTATAATAGTGAATCCGATTTCTATTAAAAATCACAAACTCAATAAATATAAATGAAAACAAAATGACTAGAATTGAACTGTGGGATAAATGTTAACTTTTTTTCTCTCTCCAATAAACTTAACTTTATTATTTGTTATACAAAAATTTCTTTTATCTTATAAATCAAATTAAATAATATAAATAAATAATTATATTATGCCATTTTGTTTTATGAAAGAAATAGGGTGTTACATAGCGGCTATTAAGACATTATCCATTATCCATTCCTCCAAATCATATAATGCCACGTCGGAATAACGAATCTTTGGTCATCTCACTTTGGCCTTCTGAGACCACAAATTCCTCATGTGGCTGCCATTAGATACATCATAGTCAGAGAAGAAAGCCACAAAACATTTCAAGAAAAAGGAGACTCAGAGAGAAGAAACCAAACATATTTTCATTTTCCTCTTCTTAGTTTTAACAAATGGCAACCACTGCAATCACCACTCTTCCCCAATTCACTGGTCTCAGACCCCAATTCTCAGCTGCCCCTGTGCAGAACTTGGTCAGCACATCTTATATTTACAAATTTACCATGTTTTATTTAGTATACATATATCATCTTCTTGTTTCTGCTCTTATAATTTGGATTTTCAGCTGAGAGATTTCAGTTTTGTTTCTCTACTTAGGTTTCAAAATACATTTATAGATATTAATTTGATGTTTTAAAATATATAAAATTTTCAATTGTAATGTGATTGTGATAACTGGGTATGTTCACAGGTTGCTGTCCAACCCTTGAGGCGCAAGGGAAAGGGTGGTTTGGGAGTTCGATGTGACTACATTGGTTCATCCACTAATCTGGTAGGATCTTATGGATTTGTTTCATTACAAAGCCTAGCTTAATAGATAAAAGCTCAGTTTTTTAGAAGGGTACAAAGAAATTCTTGTTAATACATACCTCAATCATGTGAATTGCTTGGTGGATCTGCATAATGGTGCTAATAATCATACTGTTTCTTGTTCAAATGAATGAGAAAGAAGTGAGGGAGAACATTCATTAAGTCTAATTTAGTTTTCTAATTTTAAAAATACGTAATTCTAATGTTTTTAACTAAATTTTGTTAAAAATTTATTCGAAGTCAAAACGTGTTTTATAATTCTATTTGAGTTATTTATATTGTTTGATAAATTTTCACTTCGATGTTAAACGAGATACAGAAATCATTGGTTTGAAATGATTGATAATTGAGATTGTTGAAATGTTGAACAGATCATGGTGGCTTCTACAAGCCTGATGCTGTTTGCTGGAAGGTTTGGATTGGCTCCATCAGCAAACAGGAAAGCGACTGCAGGGCTAAAGCTGGAGGTGAGGGACTCAGGGTTGCAGACTGGTGATCCTGCTGGTTTCACTCTTGCAGACACCTTGGCCTGTGGTACTGTTGGCCACATCATTGGGGTTGGGATTGTTCTTGGTCTCAAGAACATTGGTGCAATTTAAACATTCCCTTCACTGAATCTGTAATCAATTACTCATCTACTTTATTTTCCCTCTTTCTTCTTTCTCAACCTTAACTTCATCTTCTGCTTATCCTCTCCCTTCTAAACGCACCAAAATATAGCTGTGATGAAATTCATAGGCACTCCCTTCGATACAAACATAATAACGTAAAAAAAAAACCCACAACTAAGAGAGAAAAGCAGTACATTTAAAAGAAAAAAATAAAAGCTTCTTACATATTTTTCATATGCGTGTTTTTTTTTTTCATATGCATAAATCTAAGAACCAGAAGCTTACTGAACTTGAACTCCTAACACTTGGTGCCAACACAATGGTAACACATTCTTACATGGGACAATGATTTGATGTTATTGTATTTCAAGAAGGAGAGACCTTATTTGAAGTGTTACCCACAAAACTTGTACAAAAGTTTAGTTAGTATATTATTGAAAATAAGTAAATGATACTATAGTACACAATTGTCACTTCAGATGTCTGTGTGCCCGAGTTTCAAGGACCATAAAAACTTTAATTAAGAATATCTGATGTTTGAAGTTCAACCAGAAAAACTTAACAACCATAAACTAAGGTTTCTGTTAAATAAGAAATCTGCATCCTCTGTGAAGTAATGCTTTCAAACTCGGGTTTTCCCCTTTGTCAAAAAACTTAAAATACACATTAAAAAGCTACGTTTTTATTTGCTACATCAAGTAATAATTTAGAGAAACAGCAGCTGATTGTCATGTACCAGCTTCTGTAGATTGTTGTCTTACTCTTCATCTGCACTCCTTATAAATTGATCCCAACCACTGCTGCCCGCACTCGTATCCAAGTAATCAAAAGGAACTGCTGTTTTCAGGCCTGGCCTAACAGCGCAACGATCTTCCACAATTCTAAACTCCACATCATTTCCTTCACTATGAATACTCTCTAATTCATCCCATGCAAACAACAAGGGCAATGTAAAGGCACCCCAAGGGTTGAAATCCACAATCTTAACTCTCTCATCCATTGTGATATAAACATCAAATGTGTAGTTTTCTGACTCAAATTTAGACCTCACATGACTGTTAAAAAATGCTAGGATCAATGAAAGGAGATCATTCTTCTTTTCAAGCAAAATAGAATAAAAAGTAGTAACCTCACGTTGAGAAATTCCAATTAACTTCTGATCTCGTAAGAAACATCGAAATTCCATGTCTGTATGAAGAGATGGATACCATTTACGGAGTGCAAGAAAGAAATTATGGGGCCTTGTTGAAGATTTATCCTGGCATGAATCATACGCATGGCACAAGTCATGGACCAATGAGTCATATGCTCGAAATAAAAGTGCAATCTCACTGAAACTGGCGCACCGAAGGCTACCCGCGGTACTTATCCATGCTGAATCTTTTGGAGCACTCCAATTCAGTTTGGGAAAGACTGCACCCCCAAGGGACAATAGATTCCTTAATTTTCAATTCAAGTTCTGGAAACGAAGGTGGGGGAGAATCTTCTGCTTCATCTCCAGATCCCTCTGAAACCTGAAAATCTTCTTCCTCATTTGGATTATGAACTTTATTGGGTAATGCATATTCATTTAAGACAGAAGCAGGTAAGAGGAAGGGCCCAGAGTCATCAAGAAGGTACTGAATAAATGACTCGGGGAGTTGATGAATTACAGTCTTGATGGATACAGATTTGAACTTTGGATACCACTCTTGAATCTGACATCGATTCACCTTTTTCACTATCATATTCTGTAACCGAAGTTTCTCTACCAAAAACAACCTGTTGAAGTACCTATTCTTCAACAATCAGTATCTGCTATTCAGTAACCATAAGTATAAGAGATCAATTGGGTGACTCGAGAAAAAAACATGCAGAGTAGCTTATATATTAGATAAGAACAGTGAACGATAACTGGAGGGTTTTGATTGGACCAGTGGAGGATATAGATAATAAAGTCACCATTGAGAAGGCAGGAAAGTCTGAGTAAATGTAGGATAGAAGCACTGCATTGAGATTATGCTGTAGCTTTTTCAGTTGCTTTCTTTGTATTCATACACCACTATCTTAATAATACGCCTTAAATTTCATACCCTCTTCTCCAAGAATACGTGGTAAACTTGATTTTCAATAAATATGAACTATTAAACAGTCTCCCTACCTAGACAACCCTCCTTGCAGCAGAGATAAAAATACACGCATATTGTTGAGTTGAGATAGAATAAAATAGAGGTTTGGACTTAAGGAAAATTACCTCTTAAAGGACAAATATGATGGGCCACGTTAGTTGTGCTCAATTTCTTGTTTGGCTTGTTTATGAAATGCTTCATCACCAAAATAGATGCAGAGTCACTTCCTCTCCATCAACTACAACAAATAATATAAATTAATGTAAGAAAATGTGTTCCAACCTAAGCAAAATATAAAGCATATCTTAGAAAGTAACAAAGATTTGTGTAAACTAAGGTATAGCTGATTAACACAACTAACAGCTATTTTTGATGTATAACAATTGCAAACTGTTCTGTTGGAGGAAAATGGAGAAGACAGGAAGGCATATCTACACGTTGTAATTGTAAGCTATTTAATACAGTTTTTAGGAGCAGAATGAAAGAGAGAAGAATCCCTGCTTGGTCAATTTCAAAGAATGATAAACAGTGGTCTTTTTTTTTTTTTTTTCTGTTAAGTGCCCTTACAGTTATTGCTGGTCTTTTTGCAGTATGCACACTTTAACTAAAAGAAGAATATGCCGCTGATAATTCTCCCATCTCAGCATGCCCTAAGCTATATTGCAAGGACATACAAGTACAACAGTCAAACCAAAGTCAACAAAATTCCAAGACTTCGATATGAATCTACTTATACTTGAACATAACAAAAATTTCTGTTAAATGGTAAATGCAAATAGAGATTGGAGTGCATAAATTCAACAAAAAAACTAAAAGAGAAGAAGGGGAATTATGTTCGACAAGTCATCAATGTTGGTTACAAAGAATTTGATAAAAAGGAAGGTCGAAGTAACAAGAATGATTGAAATAATTTACCCAATCATGAAGCTCATAAACTATGTGGGTGACAATTCTCAAGTAAATACTAGATTCAGGTTAGACTATTGGAAACCTTCGAAGAATAATTCTAACGTAATAACTACTTGCTTAAGAGATAACTTAAAGCATACTCATACGTTTGGATAGAAGTTATCTCAAAATGATTAGTTGCATCAAGTATTTGCTATGACTATAACTGAGAATACGAAAGAAATCAATCATTCTTATTTCAATGCCTGCCCATGATTTGAGGGTGCAACGGAAGGTATGGTTGAGGAATATAACCCTGTTTTCTCAACTCAGGAAGGAGACTCTTCAGAATCAAATAGATCTCAACAGATTTTGGGTGATTTCCATCAGCAGCAGAAAACATATGAGTTCTCCCATTAACATCAATCCAGCTGTATCCAGGTATCTTCTGAACTCCTTTCTCCTTCATTAAACTTCTAATTTTAAGAACACTTGCCCATTCACCAGCATCAGCATGTACATTAGAAAGCAATACATAGTATCCAGAATTATTTGGGTCCAGATCTACAAGATGCCTTGAAGCTAGTTTAGCTAACTCCACATTGCCATGGAGCCGGCAAGCTCCTAGCAATGTCCCCCAAACACCAGCATCTGGAGTGAATGGCATGCTCTTCATGGTATCAAATGCTTCTTGCAAACGGCCAGCACGACCATACAAATCTACCATGCATGCATAGTGCTCCATCCTAGCACTGATACCATATTCTGTAGTCATGCAACGAAAGTAGTGTATGCCTTCATCAACTAAGCCTGCATGGCCACAAGCAGAAAGTATGACAAGAAAAGTAACATGGTCAGGGTGAATCCCAGCTCCTAACATCTCATGGAATAGTTCAAGGCACTCTCTAGGGAAACCATGGTTTCCATAGGCAGCAATGATACTGTTCCATGAAACTTCATTCTTCCCATCCATCAGGTCAAACACACATCGAGCCAACGCTAGTTTTCCACATTTAGAATACATGTCTATCAGTGCACTTGCAACAAAAGTGTCAAAACTAAATGCATTTCTTATCACATAGGCATGCATCTCTTTCCCATAATAGAGTGCTGGTAAATTTGAAGCAGCAGAGAGAGCAGATGATAGGCTCACAGTATCATACTTGGCTCCACTAATTCCCATTTGGCGAAAGAGAGCAATGGCCATTTCTGGTTTTCCATTTTGTGAGAAGCTTGAAAGCATTGAGTTCCAACATACACTATCTTTTTCGGACATTCTTCTAAAAAATTCATAAGCAAGATCCACTCTTCCACATTTTGCATACATATCCGTGATGGCAGATCCCACATTAACTATATTCTCTAGTCGTTTCTTTAGAATGTCACAATGCAACTCCTTCCCTAATTTTGTAGCAGCCATTGCAGCACAAGCTGGCAGAACACTAGCCATGGTTAGGCAATTAGGAACCATTCCCTCTTTAATTAACCACCGAAAAATGTTTATAGCATCCCTATTCAGCCCATTAAGAACATAACCTGATATCATAGCAGTGCACACTGCAACATCAACCAAAGTATTCTGCTGGAAAATATTGTATGCCATCTTTACATCTCCACCCTTGAAGTATATGTCAATAAGAGCACTCTTCAAATAGACATCAAAAGGCACCCTATGTCGCACAATGTAACCATGAGCTTCCTTACAATGTTTGAGACTCCCGGTTCTAAGGATAGAAGGAAGGAAACTTGCAAAAGTGACCGCATCTGGTTTGACACCGGCAGAGATCATTGCATTAAACAAAGGTGCAGCCTCATCTGAAAACCCATTTTGTACATATCCAGCAATCAACCCATTCCAACTTACCGTATCAGTTTGTGACATTGTATTAAATAACTTGCGAGCATCTAAAAGGTTCCCGCATTTTGAATACATGGCAACCAGTGTGTTTGCTACCTGTGGATCAAACTCAAATCCACTACCAATAACAAGACCATGAAGCTGAGTACCAACACAAAAATTCCCTTTCATAGCACATATAGACAAAATACAAGTATATGTCACTGAATTAAGCCTACTATAAGAGGTCCTCATGTCAAGAAAAGTCCCTATTGCATTTTCAAAATTTCCAATTTTGACATAACCATGAAGCATCACATTCCACAAAATGGTGTCTCTCAGGGGCAATTCATCAAACACAAGTCGTGCATCATGAATATAACCATTGTCTGCATACAACTTGATCAAAGCACTGCCGACAAACAAGTCCACATGAAATCCCATCAATCGAGCCATATTATGAACCACCATACACAACGGCACATTATTCAAACCACCACAAGCTTTAATCACATAAGGGAATGTGTATTTGTCAGGTGAAACTTTACTACCCAACATCTTGAAGTAAAACAACAACGCAAAATCAAACCACCCCAACATGTAAAGCCCTCTCATCATCCAATTCCAAGGAAGAGCGTAGCACAATTCAAGCCTGAAGAACAAGTTTCCTGCATCCTTGATTCTACCACAAAGAACATACAGGCCCAAAATTCTGGAACTCAGTGAGCAAATATCATTCATGCCACCAACAACGACTTGCGTGTGAACTTGTCTAACTTGTTGAAGCAAAGAAGCATCTGAACAGGCCCGGAACAAAGATTCCAAATGGGTTGTGAGAGAATCTTGGGTCTCCAAGGCCAAAAGATGTGATTTTGATACAACATTGTTGCCTATGTTTGTTGCTGTATGCATGAATTTGGACCTTGAAATTGCGAGTCTAAACATAGAGCATAGATTTTGAGATAACATTGTTGCCTATGTTTGTTGCTGTGTGCATGAATTTGGACCTTGAAATTGAGTCTAGACATAAAGCATATATTGAATCTTGGATACCACTCTTGAATCTGACATCGATTCACCTCTTCCACTATCATATTCTGTAACAGTAGTTTATCTACCAAATATAACCTGTTGAAATCCCTCTTCTTCAACAATATCTGGTATTTAGTAACCATAAGTATAAGAGATCAATTGGGTTGCTTAAGAAAAAAGAACATGCAGATTATATTAGATTAGATATTACACAAAAACAGCGAATGATAGTTGGATGGTTTTGATTGGACCAGTGGAGGATATAGATAATAAAGTCACCATTGAGAAGGCAGGAAAATCTGAGTGAATACAGGATAGAAACACTGATTGAGAAACTTCTAATGACACTAAAGCTAGTTGGGATAAAAGCACTGCATTGAGATTATGCTGTAGCTTTTTCAGTTGCTTTCTTTATATTCATGCACCAAGACTATCTTAATACTCCTTAAATTTCATACCTTCTTGTCCCAAATAAATGATAAACTTGATTTTCGAAAACATGAACTATTAAATTGTCTCCCTAGACAGACAGCCCTTCTTGCAGCAGACATAAAACTAGGCATATGTAACCACGTACAGACTAAATCCATAAGTAACTGAGTACACACAGATCAAAATCCATAGGTAAGATCCGTATATCATTATGCACAAATTATAATCTGTCAATTACCTACATAAACATTTTCTTAAAATTGGTGTCTTTTTCCTGGAATTATTGCTGAAATAATTGACCATATAAAGAAGTCAATTTAGGGTGGCCATTTAGAGGCATACTTCAACTATGTTGCCAAAGGACTAGAGTGAGTTTAGAGACTCTACACATAACACTATTGATTATTAAAATCAATGCATAGAAGGGGGAATTTGGTTCCTAAATTTAATTTACAATAATAATTTTATTATGTGACCGGAACATTACTATTGGATTTGAAGGTCGAAATTAAACAGTCACATTTGGTTTCAATTTCTATTTAACAAAATGCATTACTATTGAAATTGCACAAACGAGAAACTATTGAAATCCTTAGCAGGTTCTGTTAACTACCATAAGGGAATAAAATTAAAAAGACATACACATAATATTTCTATATTATATTAATTTGAGAATTTAAGGTCCAGATGTTCTAGTATTGAGATACAATCTCTCCAGTCCAATTATGAACATATCATATTTCCTAGTTGAATTGTTTAAGAGCATATTTACTATATTAGGTCCAATATGAAAGAATCATAAATAGTTTTGTAAAGTTAATAACAAAACAAAAATAATCCCTACTCTAGATTAGATATATTTCAGTACTTGAGTTGGAAAGAAGCTTGGTACAATTTCAATTGGTCAAAAAGTGTTCCAGTCTCAATTTGAAGGGACTGAATTTGTACTCAAGTTCCTGTATATATTGAGTCTTTCTTTGTTTTGAACGCAAGTTAGATGGTTGATTAACTACTATTATATACAAAACAATAATACTTGTTTAGAATAACTAAAGAAATGCATAGCAACTACTGAGTTACCCAGACTAAAAGTTAATGAAACTAGAAAGTAATATGTTTGCCATCCTGTATGTTCGACACTCCTAAAAGTAAAATGGCATATTACTACAAATTAAATTTCCCAAAGAAAAAAAAAAGGATGTACTTGAGACTGAGACTTTAAAATATGAGTAGTGGACAACAGTACCACTCTCTTCCTCTTCTATTTATAGTGAAGCAAGCACGTACATATGAAAAGATATGAAAAGACTACTCTAAGATACTAGGCA
>Ga0214545_1000662_pt1 | contig 57527 bp, 20 predicted proteins | sample CNSS4metaG_FD_160064 | JGI IMG/M metagenome (GOLD analysis project Ga0214545, IMG submission 160064) | Root nodule microbial communities from cowpea collected in UCLA plant growth center, Los Angeles, California, USA - CNSS4 | ecosystem: Host-associated > Plants > Roots > Nodule | place: USA... | reverse complement strand
TATATATATATATATAATGCTTGGATTGTGTAATGGCATGTAACTACTTGATGAACTGTTTTACTCTAGCTTACCCTGTTTGCTTGTCTGGTTGTCTTTTTCTTCTCTTTTTGCGATGATCATCAATTTATTGATGTGAGCATATGCGAGAGGTTCTCGCAGTCAACAGGAGAACGGTAACTCAGCTGCTTAGCCCGCCTGGGCTGGATCCTGCTTAGTGGACTTTCTTTTAAGGCCACGACCCATGTATTGGCTGTCCTTTAAATTTCCTTTTTATCGCTACTAAACTTTTCTGTATCTGGTTAGTTTGGCATCGTTGTATGCATGGGATAACTGTAAGGAGTTATGTGGGAACTCCAAGACTGCGCTATTATATTTTTGGTGTGACGCTTCCTTTAATTACGTTATTAATTAAATGGGGTGTTACAATTGTTGGGATATTAGTAATTTATAAGTAATATAACATTCTCTTCTTAATATAGGAAAAACAAAGACTTTAGGCTCATCTTTTGGTTTTTTTACTCAAACCAATTGTAGTTGTGTATAAGGATGTAGGTTCACCAACACCCTACTCCAATTTGAAAATAGTTTGGAAATATCTTTCTATCAACATTTTCTTCATGATTTTTTGTGCTTTTTTATCAGCAGAGGAAATATTTTATATAACTATACTAGAGTATTTGGAATAGTCTAACTTATATACACAATATTTAGAGAGAATGATCTTCTTAAAAATCATTTTAAGCACTTATAACGAAGATCATTAGGGAAATATTTATAACCTTCTCAACAACAAATTCAAACAATAAAACCTTCCCAACAATAATTTCAAACACTTATTACCTTCCTAACAAAAAGAATTCCTCTATGTTATATTTTTTGTTTGCAACACAAAAGAGCATAATGATTTTTTGTATTTATTAAAGATTCTCTTTCAATTTTGTCAATATAATATCTTTTTGTAGTAATTGAGTATGACCTAAAGTTGACCCTTGGTCACGAATTACTAGAAATCTCACATGTACAACATATGTGGTCAAATAATAATTGTAATAGATCAAATTTTATAAAGTTTAGTTAAATTTAAAATTTACTTTCTCAAGATAATAGTCTTTCAAACCTATTATAGTCAAGTTTGTTAGGTAATGTTAGAAATATTTTCATATAATTTAAAAAATAAATAATTAAAATAAAAACCTTACTATTACTCATGTGTTTATAGACCTTTAATTTATGGTTAAAGTTTTTTATGACTAACGGTTATATTCTTATTACAATTTACTTCTTTCTCTCCCTTTTCTACCTATAAATACCACCTAGGTGCATGGGGAAAAATACAATAACATAGACAACAAACACTAGAGTTTTTCTTAAAAGTGTTTTTCTTTTCTTCTCTATATTATCTTAAAGCAGTGGTGTTCATAAGGTTTGGAGATCCTTCGTTGCACTTGATTGATCTAACAGGTTGTTGTATCTTTGGAGAGAAACACATATGATTTGAAATACTTATGATTGTGTCTCATCCCAGGATATTTCTACTCCTTTCCTTGTTTATTTTTTATTTATTATTGTTATTATGATTTTTTATCTTTGATTAATATTCATTGTTTTATATATATGTCTTAGTATTATTATTGATTTAATAATTATTATTATATCATTTTATATATTTTATTATTATTAGTATTATTTGAGTAATCATTTTCTAACATTCTTAGAGAGAAAAATTTCTTGTTATTTCTATTTTTGATTACTCATTTGTATTTATTTCTAAAATTAAAAACAATATAAAGCATAAGACTGAAAACATATTTTATAAACTAATGTGTTTCTTATGGTTATAATTAAATCAATTTCAACTAAGCCTATAAGCCTAAAACTTTATGTGTATAATTGTTTCTATTTCTATTGGTAACAATAAATGAAATTATGGATAAATGAAATTCCTGCTCATTGAATAATTTGTTGTGATGTCTAAAACTAATGTTTTTACTGTTATATTAATTTATGCTTTAATATTGTCTATTCTTACCATTGATAAAGATGTTCTATATCATGTATATATTTTAAGTGTTTCTTATGAAAATAATTATGAAATAATTTGTCATATTAAAACTACTATTGTGTTATGGAAAACACTTGAACTAAACTTTGCATTTGCAAAGGAAAAAAATTAGCTTGATATTTATATGAAAAAAAATGACAAATAAATTATCAGATTTATGAATAAAAAGGAGTTTTTTATGTTTCTGAATTTAGAAACTTTCTTGTGCTCAATAAGGTTATGAAGTGGTTTCTAAGTGCAATAAGATTATTAATTCAAGACATGTGTTTTAGTTGGTAAATGATATACTTGTGATGACTTGTTTGAGTTAAGTATTTTTTTCTTGTAATAAAATATTTAGTAACTTTATTTGATTATTACAAATGTTGAAAGCTATGTTATATGACATGCTATTATTATAATTGTTGAGAAATTCTGGTTAGAGATCATTAAAATTATAAAATTTTGAGGTGCAAAATTAATTAAATACAGAAGTGATGATACATGTCTTTACAAATGAGTGTTTTTATGTAAAATTCATGGTATAATTCATTAAGCAACATTTTCATACAGTGTTAATCTAATGATGTAGCGAAAGAAAGAAAGAAAAAAAAATGCTTTGATATGGTAAATGTTATTCTACAAGTTCAAGCTTGTCTTTGCCTATAAAATTACATAGGGTGAAATTTTATATCCTGCTTACCATATTTTGAACACAACAGATTGTGATAAAACTTTTTATGAGTTATGAAAGAAAAAAGAACCACATTAAAAATATTTCAAAGTGTAGGGGTGTCTTGTAAAGGTTAATATACCTTTTAATGAGAAAAAAAAATCTTTGGTTATTTATTCTAATAAATTTCTTGAGATTATTGAATCATATATATTAATGTAAATTGGATATTGATTCCGGTGGCACAATATCAATTATTGGTTATGGTTATGTTTTAACCTTGGATAAAGATGTCATATCATGGAAATATGTTAAAAAGTTGTTGTCATGATCTATTATGCAAGCATAAATTATTCCATTTGTTCAATGCATCCTGACAATCAAATTGTTATATTTAAAGTGTCTGGTAAAAATTTCAATGAAAAAATTGACATATAAGAATGAGAGACAAATGTATTAGAAACTTAATTACTCATGGTTATCTCTATTGGCTTTGTCAGGTTAAAAAGAAATATTGCATATCTGTTTATCAAAAGGTTGATGCATCAACAACAAGTATTTGAGTCGTCGAGGGGAATGAGACTATAGCCCAGTAAATTAGTTGCAACAATGGACACCCATCTCCACATGAATGGTGATCCCATGGAATGGAGTTGAATGGGAAACAATGAAGTTGTTGTTGACTAAAGTACACTAAATAATTTGATTAAATTTTATGTTTCATTCTTATAGCGAGGTGTACTATAAATTGTGGCAATAATTAGGTTGAGGTATGTGCATTATTATGCTTATTTTATAAAATACCTCTTAATAAACTTAATGGTTGAGGTATGTGCATTATTATGCTTATTTTATAAAATACCTCTTAATAAACCCAATAACAATTATTGTAGGGGTGTGAGTCACAAACCACCCTTTGAGGGTTTACCTAGTGAGTGTGATGGTGGGGTCGCCATTGTGAGACATGGACAAGTCTCTAAGTGACACTCATGAAACAAGATACATGCACAAGGCCGTAACGTGCAGCCACTGATTAGAACCTATAATAAACAACGATATTGTATGTGTTATTTAGTAAAACCTGGTCACAGGGGATGTAGCTCAAGACAATCAAGTCTCTGCATTTTCTCGGGTAGAAGTTTATAAGCACTAGGTGTAAGGGTCAGACCCGGAAGGTTCCTTACACTGAACTACAATATTTTGTTTTAAAAGATAATATATTTTTTTTTATTTTATTTTTTTAAATTATGTGGGGGATTGTTAGAAATATTTTAATATAATTTAAAAAATAAATAATTAAAATAAAAACCTTATTGTTACTCATGTGTTTATAGACCTTTAATTTATGGGTTAATGTTTTTTATGGCTAACGGTTATATTCTTATTACAATTTACTTCTTTCTCTCCCTTTTCTACCTATAAATACCACCTAGGTGCATGGGAAAAAATACAATAACAGATACAACAAACACTAGAGTTTTTCTTAAAAGTGTTCTTCTTTTCTTCTCTATATTATCTTAAAGTAGTGGTGTTCATAAGGTTCGGAGATCCTTCACTGCACTCGATTGATCTAACAGGTTGTTGTATCTTAGGAGAGAAACACATATGATTTAAAACACTTATGATTGTGTATTTGTTTAACCTTGTGCAGTAAGGGCGTTTTCTCTCTAAGGATAGCGCTATGCGTGCCTCATCCCAGGATATTTCTACTCCTTTCCTTGTTTATTTTTTATTTATTATTGTTATTATAATTGTTGATCTTTGATTAATATTCATTGTTTTAGATATATGTCTTAGTATTATTATTGATTTAATAATAATTATTATTATATCATTTTATATTTTTATTAATATTAGTATTATTTGAGTAATCATTTTCTAACAGGTAACACTTGTAGTGTCGAACCTTAACAGTGATACGAAGGGGCTTTGGCCCCCTAATTTTTTTTTATATTTATATAATTTAAAATATTTTTTAAACTTGAATTTATTTTAAATATATTTTATATATTTGGCACCCCAAAAAGTTTTATAAATCTATATAAAGATTATGACATCCCCAACATATGTGTTAAAGATCCGTCACTTGTCACTTGATTGAGATAGAGTCCTCGGTGTAAGGAAATGTGTTGTAGTCGAACATTGACTATAGATATGGCAAAATAATAATAATAATAATAATAATAATAATAATAATAATAATGGTTAAATATGTTTTTGATCCCTCAACTTTGAGTGAAAATTAGAATTAGTCCATCTTCAAAACTTTGGTCCAATTTAGTCCCCCAACTTTATAACTGGGTGGATTTAGTCCTTTTAACCAAATTTTGTTAAGTTTATTTGACATTTCAAATGCATTCCGTGATAGTTTCTTAGCTAATATTGAAGTAAAATGTGTCAAATGGTGTAAACATCTCAAATGCTATCACGAAATGCATTTGAAATGTTAAATGAACTTTACAAAATTGGGTTGAAAGGACTACATGCATGCATTTCAAAAGTTGGAGACTAAATTGGGCCAAAGTACAAAGATGGATTAATTCCAATTTTCACTAAAAGTTGAGGGATCAAAAACATATTTAACCCTAATAATAATAATAACAATAATAATAATAATAATAATAATAATAAGGGTTAAATATGTTTTTGATTCCTTAAATTTCAGTGAAAATTGGAATTAGTTCATCTTTGAAACTTTAGACCAATTTAGTCCCCCATCTTTAGAAATGTTTGAATTTAATCCTTTTAACTAAATCTTGTTAAGTTTATTTGATGTTTCAAACACATTTCATGATAACATTTGAGTTGTTTACATCATTTGACACATTTTTGCTTCAAAGTTAAGTCAAATATTATCATGAAATGCGTTTGAAACTTCAAATAAACTCAACAAAATGTTATTAAAATGACTAAATCCATCGTATATAGAAGTTGATGAACTAACTTGGATCAAAATTTCGGAGAGGGACTAAATCTAATTTTTCCTACAACTTTGACCAAAAACATATTTAACCCTAATAATAATAATAATAATATGGGTTTAAATATATGTGTATTCTATAAACTATGATGGGAAATGGAATTTTATTCCTGTTTCAAACTTTGATATAATATGATCCTCAAACTTTAAAAAGGATTGGATGTAGTCCTCGTCAGTGGCGGAGCATTGTGGAGACCGGGGGGCATGGCCCCACCCAAAAATTTTGAATTTTTTTTTAATATTATAAATTAATAATAATTAACTTAAATATTTTTATTTCTTTTATAAAACACAACATTAAATGTTAGTAAATAATAAAATACAAAATCAAACATAATAAATAATAAATAATAAAAAGATTTATCAAGATATTTTTTATTTTTTCTTCAATTGTGTCTTTAGTTTCTCACAAATTATTCTCATCTTCCATTTTCATCTGTTTTCTTTTGTTTTTGAAGAGAAAAATATCTATTATTTTTGCTCTCATTTATCATTTTTTCTCTTCCATTCTTGAATAAAAAAAGAAGAAGGTAATTCTTATTTGTCTCACTTGATAGTGAAATATTAGTTTAATAATTTATTTCATGAGCCTCTTGTATATTAATTTTTTATGAACATAAAAGAAAAAGTATTGTATTGTGTCTTTTTTATAACTGGATTTTAATTGTAGTTTGATTATCATCGAATTTTCTTTTAATAGCGTAAATACAGGCGCTATCGCATATGTGTATGCATTTTTTAAATATGCGTAATATTATAATATTGTAATGTTATTAAGTTAATATATAAACTAAAAATTATATTTATTAAAAATAAAGTGAAATATATCAGAACTGATGAAAGAATAACCATTGATAAATAAATAAGAAGAGAAGAAGCAAAAATAACCGATTTTATAAAAAACTTGTAAAAGTAACGGTCAATTTTTAAAAATTTAATAAATTATTATATTTAAAGGTTAAAATTGGTATTTTAAAATGTGGACACAAAAAGGAGAATCCCATTTATATATTGTTATATATATATATATATATATATATATATATATATATATATATATATATATATATATATATATATTTATATATATATTTATATTTGTTAGTTAGTTATAAAATTACTTTTTATATTAATATTATTCTTTGGTTAAAGTGCAACTAGACTTCTGCATTTGGTTGTCTAAAGAATGGAGACATTTAGACGTGGAAATAATAGACCTATTATTGTTTTTCACATCACATAACCATGACTACGTATACCGACTTAAAAACCTTATAGGGTAATAGTTCCATATTTTTTAAAATCTTTACTTTTTGTCTAGTAAAATTTCGAAATAGAATTATAAAATTAAATGAAATAAATTATAATAAAAAAGTAGTAGACTTTTTTTTTTCAAATTGTATTTATTTTTCTTTTTTTATCCTTTATCAAAATATAAGAAATGTTAATTTTTTAATCTATAGGCTTTTTTATAGAAAAATTTCATGAAAAATTGTAGTGATGCTTTGTACTTATAATGTAATAGAAACATTTAAATTGTATAAAGATATCAAAGAAATAAAAAATAAGTTAAGAAACATACAAAATTAATAGGAAATAAAATTTTAAATACTTACATTTTTTCTCTTTATTTTATATTTTTACAAGTAGTAATCTATTGGTTATATCTTTTTTCAATTTATATTTTTATATTATATATATGTAGAATATATATATATATATATATATATATATATATATATATATATATATATATATATATATATATATATATATAATGGATTGAATACTTTTGGCTACTCAAGTCAAAATTATCTAATATTAATTACAAAACATATTATACATTTTAATTTTAAAAGATTAAATATGTTTTTAGTGTCTTAACTTTCATACATTGGATTTAGTCTTTGTCTCAAACTTTAAATCATTTTCATCTAATGAATGAATGTAGCCTTTGTGACCAAATGGTGTTAAAGATTTGCTGATGTTGCAAATAGTGTTGTCACTTGTGTCTTCACGTGTTGACGTGGACACACATGTGTCAACACATGAATACACATGTGGCAACGTCGTTTATCAAGTCGACAAATCCTTAACGTCCTTTGGTGATGATAATTATAGGGTTAAATATGTTTTTGGTGATTCAATTTTTAGTGAAAATTGGAATTAGTCTCTTTTGGAAACTTTGAATCAATTTAGTCCCTCAACTTTGTAAATGCGTGGATTTAGTCCTTTTAACAAAATTTTATTAAGTTTATTTGACGTTTCAAACACATTTCATTATATTATTGTAGTTTGTTTACACTGTTTGACACATGTTCACTTCAATGTTAGTTGAGAAACACGTTTAAAATGTCAAATAAATTAAAAAAAATTGATTTAAAGGACTAAATCCACGCATTTCTAAAGATAAGAGACTAAATTAGTTCAAAGTTTTCAAGAGGGACTAATTTCAATTTTCACTACAAGTTGAAGGACAAAAACCATATTTAACCCATAATTATACATTCATTCATGTTAAAGTTTGGGACATAAACAAAATCCAATTTCCCATTATAGTTTAGAGACTAAAGTCATATTAATCCAAATAATAATATACATGTGGGTGCAAACTTTACCGTAACAAACTAATTTTGTGAAGTTAAATTAGATTTAAATTCTAATTTATTTAGAGAAACATATGTCAAAATCTAGGGAAGATCTTGATTATACACCACCTTGAAATATGGGATACCAATATTAGTGTGATAGAAAGTATTGTACCAATATTTTTTCAAAGGAAGTAATTTTGCCTACTTTTTTGGATTTTAAAAGGTAAAACAGCCAAGCCACATATCCAAAACATTTGTTCTTTATCTTAGATTGGCTATTAGATTAACTATCGTGAGGAATGGGATCTCCAAACCCGCTCTACTAAAAACGTTTGCAACCAAGGGACATGCCGAACACCTACCTTTCCAACTAAGTCCAATGCGAGGACCCTTTAATTGACGTTGCATTTTGTCGTCAGCATACTACTGATAGATTTAGGGAGTTCCATTCAATTTGAACAAATGCTACCGAATTGGCTAGTAAAATCTTTATCTTTGTATGAGATGTATTGTAGAGTGAATCAATTGTCACATGAGGTAAGTCAAATGAATTAAGTCATAATTAAATTGTGGTGTTTATTATGCTACACTCTTAAAAAAAAGTTGGGTGTTGACCAATTATAGTTACTGACCTAGTATCATATTTGGTCAAGAATAGATAGCAACTCAATTAAACTTGATGGTATAAGGTATAATAGTCTTGGTTATTGCAAAGTAAAACAATTTTGAAAATACTCTAGCATACTTATACATTCTTAGCTCATAAAATTGTGCAATAATTTAAGCCAACATCTTAGTATATCCAACATGACCAAATGGTACTTGTGGAACTCATGAAAGAGTTGTTAGATTAATGTAGGATCATTATGAATCACTAGTCTCCACTTTTAATGCAATAGGTTATAACATCCATAATAATGTAGAGTAAAATGCTACTTAGATAAACATAATTCAAGGACGAATGTAGTTTAAAGTCAACAACTACAATACATTGGTTCTCAACCTATGCACAATTTGAAAATAAGGTTAACACCATGTCAAATAAAAGGTTTTGGACATGGTTCAACATCAACCTTTTCCTTGCCAGGCTTATACTAAATGATAAAATTATAGCTGGTACCTTATTTAGCTAGTTTTATTGATTTGCCAAGCTTCTCAAGCTCTTTTGACCAATTTTGATGACAAATTGATGACCAGATACATTATGTTTGAACTTAAATTTTCTAATTTATTTTGATTGCTTGTGTAGTCTTAATAACAATTTATTAGGAAAAAAATAGGCCATGGTTGTTTATTTTAGCTCAAAATTGCCCCTATATATATTCTATTATGAAGCATTTATCTCCAAGGTAAAGGTTGGAAAATAAAATATAGTAAACTTAACACAAGAGCCTAAATAATAATTGTTTTTAGTTGTTCAAATGTTGCAACAACCTTGGAGTCTAAATTGAAATTGTCCCTTTCTAGTAAGTTGGTCAATGGCAAAGTTATAAACATATAAATTTTAATAAAATTTATATAGTGGTTAGTTAGGACAAGAAGATCTCTCAAATTGAGGTTGTTGTTTTGCTATACAAGGATTTGATGAATTCAACCTTATCCGTCATTTTGCCTTGAAGATCGAAGATCTGGATGTTAAGAAAGTGTAAATTTATATTTTTGTTTAGAGTATATCTTTGTTAAGTTTCTCTTTTGTAGTTTAATTTAATAAATAACTTTAGAAAGCTACTTGAAATTGTTTTAGATCTTAATTTGGTAACAAGAAATTTTAATTTATTCAAAAGATGTTTTTAATATGTTAAAACGTTCGTAATTGTTTGACATAGAACATTTTAATCGATTATATGTTCATTTTAATAAATTAAGGTTACTTAGAACCATGGTCATTTTTGAAAAAACTTTTTAATTTATAAAAACCATTTTTTAATGATTAACCTTTTCTATGGTTTCAAAAGTTTTAAACTATTTTATTTTAATTTGTTAAAACATAATTTCAATCCATTAATTTCACGATTACGTGAAGTTAATAGATAATATGAAACTTTAATATATTATAACAGAAAGATTAAAATCTATATAACTTCTTTTAGAACAAGTTTTTGAGCAAAATTTTTCAGAAATCTTCTTACTTTTGAGAGAGAATTATACTTGAGAACAAGTTTCTTGAAGCAATCTTAACGAGATTTTGAAGATCATACTACTGTCAAAGAAGAAGCTTAGCCTTCGCTCACCTGAAATTGTGTTTATCACTTGTTGTAATCATTGATTAGGAGATATTGTTCTATGTATTGTTTCTTTTATGATGTTTTGTTATTTTTGGATGGTGTTTCTAGTTATAGCTTAGTAATAGGGTGTTATTGGTGTCAATAACTCGTCTTGTAGAGTGCAAGATTTGTGTTCTTGTGTTTGTAAACATTGTTGTATAGTACAAACTTGGCTGGTATGGTTAGACAATTGAATGTATCTTTGAGAAAGAGTGAACCGGCATAAAACTGATTGTGCAATTTCTCTTTTGCCTTCTCTGCTAAATTAAAATTTGTTGAACACATTATCGTTCTTTTTTTATCTTTCTTGTTTTGGGCTTTACCAATCCTAAGATCACATCAAAGCACTATAAGACAAGTGGTATTGCTACAAGGGATGAATCTCCTTCTTTTTTTGTTTTCTACCAGGAGGGTCAGGTAAGAGACTCATAATATCATCATCTTTAGCTTGTTGAAAACTTATCTTTACATGTAAAGCGTAGTCTATTTTTCCTCAATTTTGTGCTTCATCAATTCATCGATAACAGCTTCAATTGTTTCAAACCATTTTAAATCATTTGTATTTCTAGCTTCCATAAGCTCCAAGATCCTTTTGACATTAGTAAAGAGAGTTCCTTTCGTGCATGTATTGTCACCTGTGAAAGCACTAATTTATAATGTTTATATATATAAGCATAAGAACAAAATTGTTCAAGAGCCAATTTTATGAAAAGTGAGTCAACAAGCAAATAATTAAATGGGAGGAATATTCAGAAAAAAAAAAATGTACAAATGAAAGGCAATGACCTTAGTTTCCTCGTTTTCTTTCAGGGGCTCAATAAAAGAAATCCCCAATGATGATATCATGGAAAAAGAATTCCTGAGAAAGGATTGCACACAACCCACAATCACACCCTCAAATTGGGCCTATAATTGCAATCACAATTCATTTCTCGACTAGCCGTTTACTATACAACTTAATTACACACTAGAATCACATATTTACATAAAAGAAAAAAGCGTAGACCTCTCTGGCAAAATCAAAAATATTCTCCGCCAGTCATCCAAAATACAAGACCGCGGGCAACATTTGCTTTCTCCTCTTCCACCTACAATCCATCTTTCTTCACAGATGCATCACCCACCAAGTGAATACATTGTACTCTTACACGAATTATGTTCTAGCTCTCTATACCCTGTGTTCTTATCTTTTTCCTTTTACAACCTTGTTAGCTCTTTCAATCTGGCCAGGCATTGTTTTGCAATTCTCTCAAATTATGAACATGAATCCATCTTTCCACAATTGAGATCCACTAAGAAGCCAACGTTAGGATTCAACAATTAAAGGCTGGCCAAAAGCTGAAGTCGGCAGAACGAACCACCATTTACCAGTTTCACCCCCGATTTAATGAACCTCGTAGACTGTCTTCAGGCAACGTCCAGGAAAGCAAATGACCACCTGAATCCCCGCTCAATAACTGTTTTAGGTCAGTCGTGAGATGGAGGGCTGTAACAGGATGCTTATGGAACTTTAGTACTTTGCGCAAAATCAACTTGTATTCCGGTTCTTTTCCACCAAGATTTAACACTCCCGCCCCTCCAAAACCTGATTTGCTAAGGGAGCTATCTGGGTTGGAGCAGTGAACCATCTGCCACACCTTCACAGCTCCACTCTGATGACCTGTAGCATACCACTTTGTGTCCAACCAATCAGAAAATGTACTGCTTGTCACAGAAAGAATAGAATCAGATGGCAGTTGTGAAGTTTTTATCAGTGCCAGGCAATCCCCATTTATACTCCAAACAGCCAGAAGAATACCAGCTGCTGTGACAATCTCTCCAGTCAAGTCATTCACAAAGATTGCTGAAATTGGTGCTGGAAATTCTGGGAGCTGCCGTACAAATGACATGGAGCTTAGATCCCATATAATAACTGTGCAATCATCTGATCCGCTCACAATAAGCATGTAAGGCTGGCTAACTTGGAGGCATGTAATTTTGGCTGTGTGACCACAAAGTGCCTTCTCCAACTTCAAGCGTCGAAGTGAACGGGACCCAAACTTGCTCACTCTCCATACGTTAACCAGTCCGTCATCAGCACCAGTAACCAGAATTTGACCATCATGACTAGCACTAACACACTGAATTTGATTACCTCCATGTAAATTTTCATGTGTTGAAAGAAGCTTATCTTGTTCATAGCTCATAAATCTCAAGCTACGATCAGGAAAACCCCAAGCAACATATTTGGTATATGTTCTTGGTTTAAGTACATTATTGGTTCCAGCTATAAGAATTTTATCATGAAGAGTGACGATTTGTGTGATAGGGGAAGAGCTTTTGCGAATCTCATGTGCACCAAGATGACCGGAATATTTAAGGGGATGGGGAAGAAGTTTTCTGTCAGTACGTCTTTTCACATGGGGCTTGAGGAACAATTGTTTAGGGGTCTGCCCAAAATGGTTAATTTGGGCTAAAATGGATGCTTTCATGGCGGGATCTGTAACAGAGTCTATGTCCACACTTCCTTCATATGTATAATGATAGAACACATTAACTGCTTCCTCGGCAGCCTGCCATAGTAAAAACAAATTATATTATGTCTCTATAGCACATTTATTGAGAACATTTTTATTGACCCAATCATCAAGAGATGTCAGGTCTCAGTTTAACCATTGTAAATCTACGTCAAAAGGCACATAATGAAATTTCCAAAAGTTTTGGAGAAGGATAGTAATCTATCAAAAAGTAATAAAAACATTGGTGATCACAATAAAATCCTTGCTATCAAATCAAGTGTAAATGCATAATATTGCACAAATTAAATGCCGGTAATTAAGGTAACTCCATCTAATAGAGGCAAATAGGACTTGGAATTATACAGAAAGTAGTGAAGTGCTAGAAATAAAAGCATTGTTTTCCCATACATTTCATAACGAAACAAAATATAAGACATCTTTCGGGAGTCCATAATGGGCATGCCCTAAAACTACTCAGATGATACTGTCATTTATTACTTTTCTTGTACAGTAGTAGTCAGATAGTTTAGAAGGTCTTTCACAGCTGACTTCTCTAACTAACCTAGAGTTTGAGTTTGATAACAGCTTTTACAAGCTGTTGATTATATTCTTAGTAATATATAAACCTATTGTAACTCAGAAACACTTGAGCAATGAATTCATTTTTCACCGAACAGAGAAACTTCTCTTAAACTTTAATACATGTGAACGATTAAAGAAACTGACATTAGATTGTAGAACTAAGCCTTTAACAATGTAATAACACAATTTAAAAATTACAAGAACAAACATTAGTCATAGAGGATATACGGCAAAACAAGACACGACACCCACCTTCCCTCTTTGCTTATATCCAAAAATGAGGTCCATCCAGTGATGCAAATTTTCTGAGACATAATCCGATTCAAGAGCTTCCCTATGCTTACTGATGAATTCTCGAGTGCTACCTTTGGCCCATGGAGGAAGGATAACATCCCCAACCTGAAAAAACACCATAATAATTAAATTTACTAGTCAGTTCACTTGCATTTTTTATTCTTGGAGAATTTAGAAATAGCAAAGTATATATTCACAATAGTAAACCTTCTCGCCAGACTGCTTCTCTCCCAAGTCAAGATTGAACCGATTCTCCAAGAACTCAGGCATGTAGAAAAATTCTGGAATCAATTCCTTCACATCAGATGTGTTTCCCTTCCCAGCAGCACTTAGCCAAGTGTCCCTTATGCTATTGAAAAGGCGATCAGCATGGTCAAACTGACCACCCTGAAGTTTTTGATTCTCTGTACTAAATGGTGGCAAGCGGAGAAGATAGAATAGGACAATTCCAGCACTAGAATAATGAGATCCATAGTGAAATTTTGGGACCTCCGGATCATCCCAGCTCTCGTATCTAAAAAAACAGTGATGAAGCTAATGGGCGTCAGAAGGAGAAAAAACTGATCTCTGTGATCATGTTCCACGGTCACAATTATCTTTGTACAATTTAATTATTATTATAATATCTTACTTTAGGGGTAAGTCTATCAACTATAAACAAATTTCTTGCAAATACAAATAATGTCTTGCATATCCTTCCTGGTATTATAGTTCTAGAGTAAGCCCTATATTTCTAGTTCTTTTTCCGCGTGCTCTTGAAATCCCATAAAATATTTAGCAAAAATCCTCAGGCAATGGATGACTACAACACAACATACATAATCAAAGAAAATTTGCACATACGACAAAATCATAGATCACTAAAAGAGACCAACCTTTTTCTAAACTCATCTTCACCTTCGGGTGTCTGGCAACCCATTGGTTTATCAAGCCTGCGAAATGTTTTCGGATTGGACAAATCAAGATTTTCACTCTCATAATCTGCAAGTACCCATGGAAAAACTGGATATTGGGTAAGATCACTATATCCACGTCCCGCCAAGGTGTTTAGATGCATGAGGTACTGAAAATTACTAATTTCACCATTTTGCCACCTTTTAGAAAATGATTTTGCCATTATCTTGAAAAGACGGCCACCCTCGCTGCTTTCTTGTTTTGATGATCCTGAAATAGTTGTGTCCAACCTGATATACAAGCATTCAAATTACATTAAAAAATATATGAAACAGGTTAAGACATGCATCCACACACCTAAAAATGTACTATGAGGACCAAATTAGAAAACAAAAGCAAAGCTACAATATATGGTTCAATATTCCTTCCGTCTCTAGATATAAGGCATTGATAACTACTCCACACTTATTAAGAAAGTTGGCTAATTTAATAACAATAAATTTATCTTTCATTATGATATTTTTGCAAACTACCCTTAAAAAATTAATCTATGTAGGTAGATAGTAATAGTAGTGGAGTTTTATGTTTTAAAACTGAAATTTTCAATTCTCAAATCTTTGAGAAAGAAACAATTCATAGCATTTATTATTTATTAACTAAAATAATCAAGGGTATTTTGGTCAAAAAATAAATAATGCAATGGACAATTCTAGAAGAGTCTTATAAAAAGGGGATTCAGCAAATTTCAAAACAATGTCTTATAATTATGGACAAAGAGTATTAGACAACTTAAAAGAAAAGCACCAGAATGATGGCATATTTTAAATCCTTGGTTTTTTTTATACTACAAACTCATCAATATCATAGCATAAATGCTACGATAAAAAAACTAGTAATAATTTCCAAAGATACGCTACTTGCAATTTGCTAATACGTTATGAAAAACATATAAAAGATCCCGTACCAAGCAGATTATTAAAGACAAGGACATAATTCTTACATGCTATTCCGAGGAAGATTTAAGGCAACTAGATTTTTAAAAACTTCTTCTCTCTCTTTTTTGTGGAAAACCAAGAGATCATTACAACCATCCATGCTAAATATTTCAATAGCAACAGGACGAAGTTGGTAATCACGTTTCAAAATCTCATGAACACTGTCAAACTTCCACATGCGCCAAGGATGAGGTAAGTTTCCACCGGTATGTACTTTCTCCTTACCCCATGCACCACCACTATACGCCCATGCTCTTCCCCCAACCAATGATTTAACTGGTGTGTTCCATGACGAAGTTGATTTGGATTGAAAATCCGCACTGCCAGTAACATCTTTCTTGACACCCAAAGCCTGATCAATAACTGAGAGCTCATCTTCATATTCCTTCTCACAAAAGCAACCAGAATCATCAATATAAAAGTTTTCAATCACATACAAACAGAATTCACCTATCAGGAAAATGCCATCATGTTTGTCAAGACCCATAACCCGTTCACAGTTGTATTTAAATCGGATTTTCTCGAAAGGTTCCAAAAAAGGTCTGATCAAGTATTCACCATTGTCGTGCAGTTCTTTATCAGATTTATCATCGACAATCTTAACATCATCAATTCTCATTGAAGAGGATTGCCTTGGAGAACCCATCTCAGATCTTCCGTGTGTGCTTCCTTCAATTGGGACAGATATTGCACTAGATTTAGCACCATGCTCAAGTGCAGAATGGAGGCTTGCTTCATTTATGCTGCTTGCCTTGTCATCATTCCACTCATTCTTACCATAAACACCATCTTTGACACTATCTAACTTATCAAAGAAAGGCTCATCAAACTGCTCACTGTCAGAACCATTCTGCTTGCTATCATCAGTCAGAAGTTGAAAATAAGGTTTTGAGTCTGATGCATCAGGACCATTTTCAATTTTTCCTCTAGAAAATTCTGCTTTCTCTAACTCAAACTGTCCCTCAAGAATATTCTGTATGGTATCAATTTTCAGTTTGCAGCATTCAAGTTTTTTCCTCATTCGATATGGACCTTCAATGGGACAAAGCTGCCATTCTGGCTCTTCTGTGAAAAAGGATTTACTTAATGGGAAAATACCACGTTCATGCACAAGTTGCTGTAGATGGCACTGCCACTCACTCTCTGCATGTAGAATCCATCCATACTTATCTTGCCTAACAACTCTCAACTCAGTGGACATTGCATCACGAACTAAATCCAGTGCATATCTTCTCTCATTTACCTGCTCCCAGTGCCTTAAATCCAATTTCGCAGCTTCTCGAGACTTCCTTGCCATTTCTTTCTTACGACGTCCTTCCATGCCTTTGATTCTCACTCCTGGAAACTTTGCTGATCCTGCAATATACTGCACCCACATAATTCCAGCACACTGCTCTAATACCTTATTTACAACCTGTTCAATATTTTGATACCACTCAAAAAACTCAGATAAACTTCTAGTCAATAATTTATCAAAACCACCATGGAGAACATCAAGTTGCTGCCCTTGATTAGGTCTAGAAACAAGCAAGTCTTCTAACGCGGCTCTCCTATGTACCAGAAGATACTTGAACACATCAATGGAAATATTTTGTACAATTTGTCTTTTATCACGAAGAAGAGATATCAGATTCACACATAAACAGCAATTAAGATCTGTATCAGTGTTGCTGGGACAGAATATAATTCTTCTATGAGCATCCAATAATTGTAAGACTGTACTAATGTCAATTCCTGATTCATCTTGAGAGGAAGTAGAGAACAATCTCTTTTTTGGTTCATTAAGCAAACCCAACCGCAGAAGAAGATCATCTTCCCCTATATTGACTAAGAATGATGGGAGAAAGCAATATAATATCATTCGATTAGTGTTCTTAAGAATTGAATGGATATAAGCCTCTAATTGCTTACTTCCTCTTGATATTGATAAGAGCCTCTTTCCACTAGGAGCAGCTTCTTCAATTCTACCATCTTTGTTTGCCAATTGCAGCATTGATAATAAGAACTCAAGAGTTTTCAGTACCGCTGAAGGCTGAGGGAAAGCACCCATGTATACCCGGTCCACAATCATTGAGCACAAAGCATCCAAATTTGAGGACCAGCGAATCTTATCCAATTTTTTCTCATCTTCTTCATCATCACGTAACAGTCGCCTTTCAAGGAAGTTTATAAACCTACTAAGGCATAGACCTTGGAAAACTAACACAGACTCACCATCAACATGTAAATGAACACTTTCCAGGATGCTCTCTATGAGCTGCGATGCTTTGATCTGTTCCGTCACAAAATCAGAAAGCACTTCTGCTATGAAATCCAACACAGCAGTAGCTCCAGCAGAACATGGACCACCGCCATATCCAGAATCATCTGTGTCCAAAAGCAGCTTTGAGGTAATAACAAAGTGAGCATTCACAGATGTCCCTTGAGAACTAGACTTTTGATTTGGAGATAAATCAAACTCCGTAGCAGACATGGCAGAGTCAAAAGAAGGAGTGGCAGTCAAGGGAGACTTAGCTTCATTATGGCTTCCACTTCCCAGCCAAGATGTCAATGCAACAACTGGTGCTGAAGAAGGTGTATGGGGAACTTTTGAACTGGACTTTTCCGATAATACGGGAGAATCCAGCGCAGCAAAGGAGACCGAACTCTGGGAATCTGGTGGTTGGAGTATGTCCAAATTTCCCTTCATGCTGTGAAAGCTAAATTCGTGGGCACTGGAAGCAACAGAACCTTGATCAGCATTGTCAGCATCCAAGCTCTGAACAGTTTGTATGTCTTCACGGACAGATTTATTTGACTCCAGCTCAGAGACAGTAATATTATTCGGTGATTTCTCACCAGCCATAGAGTTTGGTGGTGCAGTCATATCATCAGAACTTGAACTTACCAGTCCTTGAGGAAAACTTCCAAGACTGATGGAGGTTTTCATAGACTGGTCCTGATCCAGAGGCAAACTAGAAAATGTATTTTGGGAACTGCATGTATCATCACCGTCATTTAATGTTTTCTCTTCTGTCACTGCCGACAGTTCTTTGGCCATTTTAACAGCATGTGCAGCCCTGCAAAAGCAAAAAGGTTTAGTTCAACAAGGACTTAATTCAATTAAGATGATCATCAGGTTAAGTAGTCAACATATGATTAAAGAGGAAACAAAAGAATAGAGAATACAAATAAATTCTATAAAAATAAAGGATATAGAGATCATCTCATAACAAACCTCACACAAGAAAAATACAGATCTATGCAGCTTTCAAGAAATTCTGCACGTCTACAAACAGCAGTAAAGGGAGGACACATTTTAGCCAGATCAACCATAAATCTTAGAACGGCAGTTGCAGCAGCAGGGGCTGATGCCTCTCCACCCATAAGGCGAGCAGCATATGTCTTGTGCATCAGAGCTTCCCCCTGAAGCTCACCAGCCATGTCTGAATTTCCCTCTACAAGTTCAGCCACAAGGCTTGCACCAACCTGGGAAAGATTACCAGTTTGGTGGGCAAGCATTGCTTGCATGCTTACTCTATCAAAAGTTGTTTTTGCCATGGCAATTACAGAATCCAACAACTCTACAAACTTCAGTTCTGTTAAACTTCCATCATTTGGCATAAGGGCATGAAAGTCCAGCATTCGGACCTCTGGTAACCTTGGGTAAACTGGTTTGCCAAATATCAAACAAAATAAAATATAGTAGATGTCTGGGGAATCATAGAAACTGGGAAGCACCCGAACTAAACCTTGATAACCTCCACCTGTGCGAAATTTAATTGCAAATGTTGGAGAGGAAGTAAGACACACACCAAGTAGAGTCATGACCCATCTCATACTAGTGGGATGAACTGCTTCATCAAGAAAATACGTAATTAACTTAGAGGAAACAAGTTTATGCCACAGCTCAAGCAACTCTTCTGATCTAATAGTGACTTGTAGATCAATAAACATCTCTAGTAACATATTTCTGACAATTACATGTTTACCCATTGATTCTCTCATTATTGGACGCTGTGAAACCAACCCTGGGGGATCAAATGTCATTATCACAAATTTAACCACATTTTCAAGCTCAGAAGATAGAAAGCCATCCTCCAAAATGACCCCAAGCAGTACAACCAATTTTTCAAGGACGGGAACTTCAACATCACCCCTTTGCAATGTCACTAGTAAATGTTGAACAAGGTTAATTCGCCGCAAAATTGTAAGATTGTGATTTCTGTACCAATGCATGGACACTAAATTTTCAAGAAATCCAAGTAATGCAATTTGGATTGAAACTGAGGCAGTTACCCACAATGTCCAATCTAATAAAACATGTTCAACCATGTCTGCATTTGACAAGACAATGCAATTTGAAGTTTCAGCAGCAACATCAGTATTTTCAAGCTCTGAAATGTGACTGAATGAATCTTTTTGTGCAGAAAAATCATCCATGTCCCCAGGAGATCCAACTGAAGAATTATCATCCGGAAACTTTGACAAAAAATTATCCTCAAGACCAGTTTCCAGCAGAGATGAAGAAGGAGACAGAGTAGTCTGAATAGTCTCCAACTTTTTTGGTTCAGAAAAAGAAGCTTCACATGCAGCAATTTGAAAGAAGATCTCAAGAGATTGCATGTCAAACAATGACATTTTACGACGCAGAAAAAGGGCAAGTAGATGGTAGCCCCTATAAGTTTGCATGTCCTTAAGATTCTGAGGATTTTGATGAAGTGCACATGCAAGGAGAGTTAGTGCCATATGCAGCATATCCCTAGTTTCTGCTGCTTCAACAAGAGCAAGAACAAGTTCCATCCCACCAATAGGGCAGATTGTCTCTCCAATCACACCTTGCTTACAGATATAACTATCTCCACCAAGACGTCCAAAACGTGGAATACCTGCAATCCCCAAAATTAAAATAAAACTGAGATTGAAGAAAGAAATCAAACAAGAGAAAGAAACATAATTTCTAACTTTTCTAAATTTATTTACACACCTCCAATTGGAGAGGCAGCAGCAGACATGGGATCTACCAGATTAAGCATTGAAAAGCTACCCGATGATCGAATGAATTCCGTGGTAGTTCCATCAAATGCAAAAATGAGTTTCTTTCCAGAAAGCTGTAAAGAAAGGTTTCCAAGTCTCTCCAAATCCCAGACAATTCCACTCCCATCTGCTTTTAAGTCTCCCTGCTTGCTTGTAGAATCCAGTCTCTGACCATTAGCAGCCAAAGTCAAATCAGTATCTAAAGAATCTAATATGGCCATACTACCACCACCACAGGCCTGATTAGGTACAAATTGTAGAAGATCTGTGTCCTGGAATAGTCCCCTGTATCCTCTACCAAGTATGTACATAAAACAAATACATCCTGGGGTAAGCACTTCCTCAAAAAGATAGCAAGAGCGCAGTTTCCATGTCAAGTCACTGACTCTAGCATTTCCAACTGATGTCCCAATAGTGACCTGCAATTGTTTACCAGGTGGAGATGGTGAATATCCTAATTTCCCAGTGTGTCTTAACTTTCCATTCAGATAAACATATGCAAAACTAGCTTGAAACAGCCCAGCAAGAGCATTTGGTTTGCTGTGAATGACTGCAAGGTGATGCCACCTTCCCTCTTCAAGTTCCAAACCAGAAAATGATAAGAAAGAAGAGTTGCTGGTTGCAAGGGTAAGAACACCATCCTCCTGGAGATATAATTCTGCATAGGTTGCAGTATCATTGTTAGTAGCACCAACAGAAAAAATTCTTAAGATATGTCGCTCATGCAATCCACTTGAACCAGAGCGCTTCTTGGAAGAGGCAGATTTTGAAATGTCAGTGTCTTTTGATTGTGATTTTAAAAAATTACGAAACTGGAACCAACAAACAAATGAATATCCAGCAGCTGGAGGCCATGATCTTTCACCCAAGGAAACATGAATGGCAGCGTGCCCAATCTTGCTCATATCCATCTCCACAAATGGTGCCAGGGAAATATTTTCTGAGGCCATGTCTTCCATCAGAATTAACTTTTCCATCATTTCAACAATAAAATGACCTGAATTTTTCATCCTCATTTGCAGAACATATCTAATGAGCATACGAAGTTCAGATGCAGATAGCCTAATCAAAAGAAACATGTTTTTATTCAAATATAAGTACAGTAGTAGATTAAAATGCCATAATTTTAGCACAACGGCAGTAAGCATACTCTCCGTACCTGTAAGAACCAAGGACTTCCACAATTTTCAATGCATAAGTGAGCAAAGAAGACGAACCCGAAAGAAAAGGTTGGACTGTGTCCAGCAAAAGTTCCACACAGCCTAAAATATAACCAAAATATCAAGTGAGCATTAAAGAATAACAAATAACAACAAACAATATAGTACACACCTGAAGACGTGAGGCTTTCCTGATTGAAGGGACCAGCATGGGCCAAATTTTCAATCAGGTCTAAGAGTTTTAACTGCACCATAGGAGTAAGCAGCAATAATGAACGAATCAGAACTCTAACAGCACTAGCATTGTATACCCGCTCTTTCTCAGGATTAATTGGGCCTGATGGAGTCAATAAAAGATTATGAGACGACTCATTCTCAATTGCATTTGATTTTGTTAAACCCTCTGATGCTAAGAAAGGAGGAATAACAATTTCTAGGGCGAGTTCCAACATCAACTGGATGACTTGTTTTTCATGTTCCACGCACAATAAGCCAGACTCACTAAGAAGATCAAAGAAAGTTTGTGATGATATAGTTGTGTGCAACTTCATTCTATTAACAGCATTGTCAGATACTCCAGCAGTTACAACACGCAACAAATACGTAAACACCTTAATGTAAACATTCAATGAAGATGGATCTGTGTCCCCTCCATCGCTTTGGAACCCATGTAGAGTTGTGAGTAAAAGGGAAAAACCAGTGGCATCACCAAAAACCTTCTGAGCAGAATTATTAACTCCCAGGATCCGCCATAGTGCTCCCATAGTGTCACACTTTGCATCAAGGGAAAGCCGGTATTGGGATCCTAAGGCACTGGTAACCATTCCACTTTTCAAAATTTCAATCAACGTGCCTAATTCATCAGGATGAGCCTGGCAAAAGTTACAATCAGAGTCATCATGATGATTTAAAGTGAAACAACACCTAAGTAATTTTGTACGCAGATGCATCCGCACACATTCAAGAATTACTGTATTGTGATTAACAACACTTATTATGAGCCAGTAACTGCACAAATCCACTCCAAATTTAGAGAATAGAATTTATTTTAGAGAACATGAACAAACCTGAGAGGTATCTTCAATTATAAGACATGACAATATCCTAAGGACCCCTGAACGATGTACATCAGACACCAGAAAAGGTAATATCACAGTCACACCACCAGATGAGCGGAATGAAGCTTGATTAGCCTCTGCTTTCTTCAATAAAGACACCATGCAGTCCCAGGCAATAGCAATTGTACCCTCTACATCAAAAATAGGAAACTTGCCAGAACCAGATTCCATAAGCTTGGGTGAGGTAATAATGCCATCCTTATTGTCCATATGTTTCTTGAAATTGTTTGAGCTATTTTTCCTCTCCAGCTGATGTGAGTTAACAGTCTGTTGATCAGGAGCCAAAATCTTGTGTTGCTTCAGATCATCTAACATAACTTCCAAAACACCAACTTCTCGCAAAACTTTCTTGTATTGTTGGTCAAAAGATAAGAGTTTTACAAAGAAAGAAAGAATTGTCTGCTTCAGCTCTGAGGTTATTGGTTGCTGCAACAAACAGCAAAGTGAAAGTAGCTCTTGCTCGGGAACACAATTTACTACAGTCACAGCATACTCCAGAATTTTCAAGATTATCTCTTGCAAATGAGAAGGAAAACCGGCCATATTTAGTATTAAAAGTGGAACAGTTCGTAATTGCTGACACAAGCTATAGTTCTCTATGTGGCCTGAAAATAATTTAAAAAGTCTATTTAATACTTCAGCCTGCAACTTCCAGGTATTAGCTTTGAGGAGAATGTCCTGTAACATCTGGACTGCTTCAAGGTCTTTAATTTTATCATTTTCCTTCTCCCAAAGTTCATCACCAAGCCAATCAGAAGATAAGGTACGACTTTTGCTGTGACCACCACCCCTGTTCTGAGTAGATTTAGAACTCTTGCCTACATTAGCACGTGGAGACTCATTTGGTCCGGTTTGAGCTAGACTAACAAGGACATCTAACAACCTAGACAATGTGGGCGAAAGATATTGACTGGAAGACTGTTCTTGTTCATTGAAATTTTGTTCTCTACTATTTTGGGATCCATCTAAAGCAATATTTTGCTCATCAAATGTATCTGAATGAGCAGATTGAAATCCCTGATTCTTTGTCATGTTGGACAGAGTTAGAGCGAATTGAACTAGGAATTGATATCCATGGGCATTATGTATATCCTCTCGAAGTCTGACATTAGCAGCCTCTGCAGAACCAATATAACAAATTAGAAATACACAACATTTCCTTTAAAAGTTAACTATAGAAAAGTATATTTAACCACATTTTAGCCAATATTGTTATGCGTATATGAACATTATCCACTGCTCTTCTGATAAAATTAAAAATTACCAGCTCTATATGACAACTCTACACACTTGAGTAACAAATCAACAATGCCTACTGCATATGCAGCATCTCCACAATCAGGGTCAAAATCTTTCACAGCCAATAAAAGAACTTTTATCTGCATGGAGGACAAATAATCACAGGATTAATTTCAAAAACATATAATGAATCCTACGAACAATATGGATCAACATTAGTGCAATATTCTACAAAAATGTAACTGCACCAAAGCCACATGCACTAACTTCATAATTATAAGTGAGTTAAGGCATCATCCAACAGAGTCAGGGGACACAAACTTTCAAATTTAAAACAATAAAACATGATTTTTTAAGAAGTTTATTTATTTTACTTAGATGTGACTTGAGCACACCAGAACTATCAGTTCAATCACAACAATTTCATGAACTATATGACACTTTCAGAACCATATTTTGTTTCTACAAGTTCTAAACTGGTCAGTTACATATTTCACAGCAAATGCAGAACTAAGTCAACCTAAGTACACTGATGCCCTTGTCATTTTCTATGAATAATCAAACTGATCAAGAAACCAAATCAACTATTCAAGAACAGTATTGACTGTTACTATAAATCCAACTACTTAAATTTGTTCCTAGTTTCTCCCCCCGTTCTAAATTATTAGCACCCCTGCCTCATGTCTATAATTTTTTTTCCTCGTCCGTCCCTTAAGCTTTGCAAGGAAGAGCCTGACATGACCTTACAGATTTTTTTGCAATTGATAACAAATCTGAATTTCTACTACAAAACACATTTTTCTCAAACCCACAACATATTTTGCAATTATGTAATTAGTACAAAGCATCATGTGATATAATGTTTTGTAAAGAGTAGAACATCTGATAGCAAGACCAGTTTTGCAACAGACCAGTTTGCTCCTCATTTTACATGAGATTGCAAGAGACCAAAAGGAGATCCTTTTGTCACAATAAATCTTAAAACTAACACCAACCCACCCCTTCATCAATTACTAAAAGCAAAATAACAACAACAATAGTAATAATAAATAATTTAAGCTTCTACTCTTGGAAACATAACATAATGATGTATCATTGCAAACTACCCCACAGATGTTGTTGAACATTGACATATGCCATCAAAGTGATAAAAATGAACAAAAACTGCATGGTAATAATATATAAAAAAGAAATATAATATCAGTTCTGAGGCAACTTCTTTGACATAAAAAGTGTTTAGTTTTCGAAGATAGATGACATACCAAATGATGCTTGCGGATGTACTTAGCCGTGCTTCCATAGTCATTTACCAAAAGAAGACTAAGTATCTAGAATTGCAAAAACATAAGTATTCAATATTCAACCATCAGAATAACATTATCAGTTCAAACTATTCATCATATGCAATATTTACATCAATTCCAATACTAACTTGACCGCAGACAAATGTGCCACAGTTTACCTGCATAGCATGTCGGTGAAGTTGTATGCTGTGCAATGGAACAAGTCCTTCCTTATAGCGAGAGAAAACAATCAGAGATCCCTTGGCAACCATTTGAAAAAGCAGCTGAAGTGAATCATCCTCTATCAAACTCTGTGCCGCTGATGGATGGCTTGCTAGAGCTTTCATGATATGCACTACACTTCCTTCCACCTGCATAAGCAAAATAGTTTAAAATGCAAACTAAGAAAATGCACAAAAGTGATTTTATAATATCCCAACTAGTTACTCATAACCAAGTTATTTTTTATAGTTTATGCTTTCAGGCTAAGGAAATATAGAGTTTACAAAACCACAACTAGACTAAATAGGGTGAACTCTTTAAAAATAAATGGTTTGCCCTACAATCATGTGTTAAAAATAAAAATGCATATTCAAGGCAAGTAGATCATGCAGACAACAGAACCTCAAGCCGGCGGTTTTTCCCAACTTCACCATCATAATCATTTTGTAATATGAGGTTTTCTTCATGATCGATAGCACTATTTGACCTTTGAATGGTTGCATCAGGATCGAGAAGGGCATTCAGAGCTTGAATGAGACAGCAAAATATTCCAGAGTCAAGTAGAGATTGCTTGTCAATGGGCTACAAAAAAAGTATATACATAAAAACTTCTGCTTAAAGCTCAAGAAAATCTAGGAATATACGGTTACACAAACACAACGGGTCCCAGTAACACCAACCACCAGATTACCCCACTAAGCAACAAACCTAACACAATCACCTGTATTAATTACACAAATATTTCCATCCAAGCAAACAAAAACGCAGTTGCATATTTTCCTGTAAATAAATTAACATGTATTCTATATCTCCTAATAAAAACTGACTTGCCAAAAAAACTTTCCCAGAAGCATACCCCAGAGACAAGGATTTCCACTGAAGTTAATAAATTTGCCCCTGGACTGATTCCATCCTGCATGGAAAGGAATCTCTGTAAATTTAAAAAGCAAATAGAAAAGGATGAAAAAAAAAGGTATGCAGAAATGACTAAGAGAAACCTTTGTGACTTCTGAGAAAAACTTTAAAACTTGAACAGCACTCAAAGATCTTGTTTTACTGCTGATTTTTAACTTCTCTATATCTGTCACAAATGCTCTTCCCACAACAAATGAGAATATATGGGTTTCAACTAACCTGTTTACCATCAACATTACAAAAGCCAGTTAATAAACTCCAATCATCAAGATGAATAATACATTTTAACATTTCTAAGAAGATGCAATCTATATTTTTCAAAATCTTCAGAATGAAAATGGTAAGATATAAACCAACTCCCAAGTTCATTTAATAACAATGGTATCTAGACACATATTCATGGCAGAAGTTGTTAAGACCGTGGGAAAGGGCACTTTGTTATAACAGTTAGGATATTGATCAGTTAGTTAAGGGGCTAATGAATTAAATAAATAGGAGGATGTAAGGAGAAAGGATTAATGCTCGTTTGTATCATTTGTAAATAGAGCATTAGCTCTTTGTGAAGGGGAAACCCTTAGAGGAGAGATTGCCCTTCTATTCATTTTTCTTTTAACCCTACAATATACAAAATCTTTCTTTTCTTTCTCATTCCTAATTTGCTGGTTTGCAACAGAATGAGACAAATTTTCACCTTCAACCGAAAAACAACATCAATAGTTTTAAAATATCTTGTAATCGTCTGAACCACAAGGTGCATCCACTAGATATTTAAATTTCACTTGATCACCAAGAACACTTCCACTTTAAGCCCACTTAAGTTACAAAAAACTTAGATATCACTGTTTTCGCCCTCATCAATGACTTCATTCCAAAGCACTAGAACATAATAAATAGCTAAGCACATGAGTAGCGCTACTGCACCATAAATAACCAAAGCAAATACATGCAAAAGAATGTTGCAACTTCCAACTGACAATGCAAAGTAGGTTTAGGCTCATCATTCTACAAATCCAATAACTCTATTACTTGAGGACAAAACATTTCCTACTACCACCTAATCAAAACGATGATGCTCATAGAGATTGAGTTATGGGTAGCAGTGCAATAAAGCTAAGGAAAAAGTGTTTCATTACATTGTAACTAACTGAGCTACATTAGCATGCTGCTTCACTAATCTACAAAAGGCATCTATGCTCAAATTCAAGGCCGCTTCTTTTTCCTGCAAGGAAATGAGAAAGCATAATCAACTCCTGACTTATCATCATCAACTACAACATGTCAAATTTGCATGAGACTGTCAAAATAAAATAAGCATTGACAAAAACCTTCTCAGAGCTGGAAGATCGAAACTCTTCCCAGAATCTCTTGAAGTCCAATTCCAGTTCATGTTTGTCCCTGATTTAAAGATATAAAAGGTCAAAATATCATCTAACATCTTAATGAGAGTGTGTCATAATAAAAAACAGTCCATGAAAATCATTTCTAACCAATCATGAAACATTAGAATTTGAAATTTGGTGCGTTAAATAAAAGTATTTTAATATACAGTACAATTAATGCACTAATTCACAGAACCATGATATAATCTAATGCAGGAAATGTGCTGAAATATGTCAATGCTGCAATGTGGCAACAAAATCATGCATCAACTAACATGCTCAATGGATGTGTGAAACTAAGAACTGACATGTTTTCATCATTTTAAACAATTAGCTAGTCTTCAGTCTTGCAATCAATAAACATGAATGTTTTGGCAGCCACAAATAACTAAATAAGCATAAAAGCAAACACACCCAAAAATTCAAACTCCCATTTCGTAATTAAGGTACCCATGATGCTGAAATGACCTATCAAGCAGTTAAGCTCCAATAACTAACAAATAAACCACATGCACCAGTACAAAACTGGAACGTTAGCAGTGAAAAAAAGTCAACAAAATGGAGCTAGTTGCAGACTCCCACAAAGGGAAATAGATTTAGTAACCATGCGGACAAGTTAAAACTTATCATAAAAAACGGCAATCAATGTGCAACAAAAAATACAACTATCACATGTAAATCCACTGCAAATTCTACAAGGAAATTGATAAGATACGGAAAACACACAATTTTGAGCACCATACTTCAAGAACCAAGCTTTTCCCTGCCCAGCACTGTCCCTTTCATATACCGAAAACTGACCTCAGGACAATCCTTAGCTCCTTACAACTTAGCATCGACAACTCACACAAACAGCACTTCAAAAAAAAAAATAGCAGCAAACAGAAAGTAATAGGATCTTACAACTGCACCTAACTCTAAGCTACGCGTTAACCATAATCTATTCCATCCTTCCACAGTTGAAAAGACACAAACTACAAGCACCTCTCTCTACCTTCTATTGTATCGTTTAATCTCTGTTCACGAGCAAATCAAAGCCAATGCAACACTCAAATCATCCCACTCGAACAACAATTTTTCATTCTTCAAACTTCACCATATAACTAAGAGCAGCATAAACCCAAAAGAGAAAATTAAAAAAAAAAAGGGATAAATATAAGGACCGGGAAGGGGACGAAGAAAAGGATTGCGAAGCTGAAAAGACATTGTTGTCGCGGGAAGAAGAAGAGGAGGGAGGAGAAGCAGAAAGAGCAGCAGAGGATGGCGATTGAGTGAGGCCAACCTTCTCTTTGAAGTCCTTAAGCAATGTTACCCATTTCATCGTTTTCCCTTTCGATCCTCGAAACATATAAACACCTCTATCATCCGATGACCATTCACCAGATCCACCAACTACCTATTTCCCTCCGAAAAGGGAAAAAACAAAACACCATTCAAACCAATCACCCAAACCAAACAATCTGCGATTCCAGCAGCAGCAAATGCGCCCCCTCCGTGCCGATCAAAAATGGCAGCAAGATCTACCAGATTGCGATTCCCAGGTTCTGCTTTCCGATTTCTGAATTCAGTTCTTCTCCTCCTTTCCTTTTCCTAATCTTTTTTTTTATTTTTTTTTAACTCGCTTCGATCAATCTATTTTTTCTAACTTTTCGGAAAATGTTTGGGTTGTTCGCAGCCCTAGAAAGCAGGGGGAGGTAACGAAAGATGAACAAAATATGAGTAGTGTTGTTCGGGAAGAGAAAGAAAAATAAATGCCAGTTACTAAGTTTCTTCAAAACAGAAATATTAAAATAAAAAAAATTTAAAAAATGAAAATTTTGGAAATCTTTCGGACGGCCACTCGCACCGCGTTGCATCAACAAATCACGTTTCTCTCTCTTCTTCTTTCTTCTATTGCTAATATATAATCAAGTCTATCTCTCGAGTTTGAGTTTTCGCGCACACCCCTCCACCACGTCAGCGTCAGCGTGGGGTCCACGAATGGGAAGGCTCCACGTGGAATCCCGTGATTGAAGGCCAATACGTGAAACCCTCGTCCCTCCCACTCTCTTCTTCTTCATCTTCTTCTTCCTGCGCTCTGCTATGCTTAACACCCTTCGATTCAATTTCACCTTGCCACATATCATACATGTTGTAATTAATTAATTTATTTCTTTATTTATTATTAAATCAATTTTTTTCATTTTATTTAAGTGTTTAATTGACATATATAATAATATTTTTGCATTTCTTAATGACAAAGCCTAGGTTTCTTAGCGTTGGAGAAATGGCAATAGAGTTGTTGCTCAATTCCATTTTTACTTTTTCACCTTACCAACCAAATCTAACACTCTTACATTGTATGTGCCATTTGGATGTACCACGAAATTTAAGTTCTTTAACACGCTATACTTTCGTTATTTATTTATTCATTTATGAAAGGTGTTGTATATATTTAAACTTTCGATGCAGGTCACACAAAATTTAATCTTTTTTGCTAAGGAAGGGGTATTAGATCAAATTAAAAACAATGTATTTATCTGATATCCCTCGATTATGTAAAGGATTTTTTTATAAATACTTTTTAAGTCATTAATTTAAAACAATAACATACACGTCGATGAGATCACCTGATTGAACAGTAGGTTTGCAAATGTTATACTGTGTTGGGTGGGAGATCTGTTTTTTTCTTTTCAAATAATTTTTTAAATATAAAATTAAAAAAAATCAATCATGAAATCATAAAATTATTTTTAATTTTAGTTCAGGTATAATTATATGATTTAAATTTGCTCATCCTATGTACTCGGTTGATATCATAAGTTACTCTCACCTTTGATTTTGATGTAAACAATAAACATTAATTCTATATTAATGAAAATGTATAATACAAAATATTTGTTACATATATTTTATATTTTTTAATATTATATATATATATATATATATATATGCATCTAATGTTCAATTATACAGGAAGATAATTAATTTGTATTTTAATATTTTATTATTTTTGAAACATTAAGAATTTTGAAAATTAGTGGTGGTGCATGCTAAAGCATAAATTTTGACCCTGGCTAATAATTAGAACCGGCATTGCATCATCTTTGGACAGTGATTCTAAAAGAAAAGCACGGTAACTAGTATCAGCTGAGAGTAACTAGTATTAGCTTGGAGCAACGATCTCTAAATGTAATAGTAGTATAAAAATAATAAAATAAGATAGTTTATAATATTATTTAAACATAGATTAATAGAATAAAAAGCATATAAGTATAGTGTTTCAAGAGTTAAGATTATAAAAATATATCATTTATACAACAATATCAAACCTACAAAAATATCTTTATTCCAAACATATTAACCACTCATCATCTGTTGCCATCTACAATCTTGCAATTCTAATTATGGACTTTTGATCCTTCATAGGTGCTTTTAAACATGCATCTTTATTTGCTTTCATCAAAATGATAATCATCACAAAAGAAAAAAATAACACAAAATTACAAAGTATAAGGGTTAGCTAGTATACAAAAGATTTATCCTAAAACCATTTAAATCATATATTATAAGCAATAAATGGACAAACTACAATAATTCACATAATTGCTCAGAGACAATAGACATTAAATTCAATTATCTGGATACAAGCATTTGGAATCGAAATCATTAGAGACTTGCACTTGTGATGGCCTCTACTTCTATGTAGAGCTATTGTCAATGGGTTTCACCCTACCACACACAATGTTAATTCATCATTATCTAAGGTCATTATCCTGCCATAGACTAGGACCTCCTCCTACTTTCACCACATGATCCATTCTACTCTATTTTAGTGTGAATGATCATTAGAATTTCAGGATGTCACCTTACTTGAATCCATGGTCCAATGCCTACACTGAAATAGCACTACCATAATATCTCCCCATGAGACCCATGGAATTACATCAAATACATACATGCTTGTATATATTAACAAACTCATTATGATCATAGTTTCACAACAATGCTTCCATAATCATATACATCCCTAATCACGTTTATATATTCACCTATCAATAATTCCATCTCAATCAATTTCTTTTCAAGGTTATATGATGTACTTATTTTACTCTTATTCTTTTTGGTGGTTGAGCATAAATAAAATACCTTAACTTTTTATTTAGACCCATTATTTGTAATTAAAATTTCCAAGTTATCACTTTTTAGTTAAAAAATTGGAGCTAAAATTCAAACAAAATAAATGTTATGTTTAAAATTCACTAGGGTATAAATGGTCAACTTATTATTAGATTTCTCTTTTATCTTCTTTCTAATTAAATTTTACAAACAATATACAAGGGACATACCGATCTTCATAAACTAACAAATTGACAAAAAAAAATATTAAAAAATCATTATAAGTTAAAATCTAAAATTTTTGTTTCTTGATTAGGCACCTATTCAATTCTAATTAAAGAGTAATTTTGAAATAACTATTATTATTATTTATTTTCAACTTATAAATGGGGTTAAATTCAAACACTTATAAATAACCCCTACTACCAACAAAACTCACAATCCTAAGGAGATTCTTATAGTAAGGACAACAAATATTATATGACATAAAAAGTGTTTTACTTCCAACCATGATCCATGCAATAAAAATTACACTTGAAAATGAAGCACAATGAAGGTTTCAAAGTCTAAAATATCATACAACCAACTTTCATATTACAACTTTAGAACATCATAAATTTCATAAGGTTAACATTGTATGATTTTAATTTGCAAGTTTAAAATTTATTATTTAAACTTCAAACGAAAATCCAAAGATGCTTGTTGGAAGAGAGGATTACAACACAAATTCAACAAAATTGGTTAGAAAAATTGTTGGTCTATGAGTATAAAGTTGTTTACAAAGGGTGATAATCTAATAGGTGGTTCATACCCTAGTAAGGTTAGACTTTAATGAGTTTAAAAAATTATTTTCCTACCACACATTATCAAAGTTTAATATTCCAGGGACAATTTTAGAATGTATAAATTTTGACGCTCTTATTTATTATTCAAAGTTTAGAATGTACTTCTTTTTTGACATGTGCTTTGCGACAATGCACTGAAAATACACAATCAAGTTAGCATAAGATATTATTCGATTACATTTATATAGCATGACTATCATTTAAATAGGTTTTACCTTGTGATAAGAATGTAACTGTTAGGTTTACAGAAGAGGAGGTTTCACTAGAGAGATACAACACCAATGAGACCTAAGCCCAACCACATAAGGAATTGACACCACTCTCAACCAAAAGCCTTAAGGCAATGGATTTATGGGTCTTTATTCTTATATAGTGCTCTACTTTTTCATTTCTATCCAATGTAGGACTTAGACTCACACTTGAATTCCTAACAATAACTTGCATAAGCACTAACGTTAGAGAGACTCAACAGATAATAATAAGGGAATAATGCTCTTCCGTGTTCACATACTTTAATTAATATATATATATATAGGGGGATTTTAAAATTCATCACCAATGACATTGTTTGATGTGCACCTTCAGTGGTTACTACAATTTACTTAATATTGATCTTAAAATCAGCACACAATTGTTGTGATTTTATTTGATGTACCTAACCCCATATTCTCAACACTCATTGCGTGGGTGAAAAAATATTGACATCAGTGCGCACTTATTTAGTGTCCAGTCAATATATAATTTAGTAAATGAAATCAAACTTTGAAGTCAACTTCTATTGTTATGAAAGAGAGATAAGTGTCTAGTATTAGTAAAATTGCATATCATTTAGATACTTATCTTGCATAATTCAATGTAAAAATCATTAAAACAACCCATTTTGCATCAAATACAAAATGAGGAATAAAGAAACAATAAAAGGTGAAATTTAATGAACTTGCGTTGTTTTTGCAAGTAGAATCAAGGAAATTGTGACTGAAGCGGTTGAGCGGTAGAAATTGTGCTAAGTGCCACAAAGACGGTTAAAGAAACCCTCATGAGGATGAAATATCTAGAATAGGCTAAGCCTAAAATGTGAAGCTTAAGCCCTAAGAAAGGCGGTTTGGAAAGATCTAGAATGACACCTTTACAACTCAAGTGCCAAAGATGGAGCTAAAGCCACACAATATTTTTCTATAAAAACAACAAATGCCTTTCTTATTTGTATGCTAGTTTTGAGAACTGATATAGTAGTTTAGTTCTAGGTTCTTAGGAACTTATTGTAATATGTGGCGGACTTTAGTGTTGGTGTAGGGGGGCATGGCCCACTAGATTTTTATTTTTATTTTTTAAATTATATATAATATTTATTATAGTGATACAAATTAAATTAGGTAAATTTGTATTTCTTTTTATTTTTAAAGAAAATTGGTCACTAAATTAGGTAAAATGAATTAGTTTTTAAATTAATGTCAAATTAATTAGTGACCAATTTAGTGATCAATTATAAGTTTCTATTCATAATAGTGACTATTTAGTAATGAGTAATTTTTAATTTTGTAAATTGGTATCTGAATTAATTATAGTGACGAAGTATTTTTGATTTCTAAAATTGGTTTCTAATTAATGATTTTCTTGTAGTGATAAAATTAAATTTAATAAAGAATAAACAAATTTATTGAGATATTTTTTATATTCTTCATTATCTTTTGAGTTTCTCACATATTCTCACCCTCACATGTTTTCTTTTGTTTAGGAAGAAAAATGGGAAATTAGACACGAATTCATCATTTTTATTCTTATTCTTCATATGTTCTATTCTATTATCGAAGATATAAGGAATAACTCTCTTTTTGTCTTACTTGATAGTGAAATATTAGTTTAATAAATAGTATTTTTAATCTTGTGATTTTTTGTAAAAATATTTTTGTATGAATATAGAAGGAAAGAAGGAAAATTTATGTCTTATATGTTTTTCATGACAATTTTTTAATTGTGACTTTGTTATCATATATTGTTCTTTTATAAATTACGTCTCTCAATTTTTTATTAGATTTTGATAAGTTATTTTTATTCTTAAACTTAGAAAAAGGTCATAAAATCTCTCTTGTTTTCATTAGTATATCTCCTTTTTATCATTTTTAAAAAATGCACTTATCTTGAAGCGTGATACTAAAAATTCAATTGTTGAATTAGAGAGATCATTTTTTAATATTCAAATAATTATATGTGTAGGTGAGGGTTTTCATCTTAATTACCTCTTTGAAATATATATATATATATATATATATATAAATGTTGAGTATATTATTTTAGTCCCTCCAAACATTATGGTCAAGATCTGCCATTGGTTGTAATATCCTTATAAGAGAATCATAGGAAGAAGGAAGTGATTGTTTGCGCTTATTGTAAACATCATTATGAGTAGCTGATTTCTTCCTAGTTAGGATTGGATGTAACTTCTCTAAACTCTTTGTACTGCTCTTTATTCAATATATTAGATGCAGAGACATCTAGTCTAGTGCTTAGATCTAATCAAATTTCCTAATATTTGGCATATACCAAACATGGATATGCGACTTTAGTTGATTTAAAGAGTCTTGTTCTTAATGCAAGAGTTTCTCCACTTGGATGGGGACATCCTGTGTCTGACACCCTTAGGTTCTAATGCTCAAACATGAGGTTAGAATTATAAGTAAGCGCATTTCCAGGAACACTAAGATAAAGAATATAATGTATAAAGAATTAAGGGCAATGCAATTGAGTGAAAGAAGCCAAGTTTAATCCCAACACCTTAATCAGTGTCACTTATCATATTATTATTAAAACTTACATTTAACTATCAAACCTTTATCACTTTATTATTACAAACTTGAATGGATTATAGATAGGATGGGACATAATTTACCAAATTGTACTGAATTGTGGATTATCCATACTATTCTACACTAGAAACTAAACTACTTTTAACAAAAACTAAACTGGACTGTTTTGTAGTTCAGTTAAAAAAAACTAAACTTTTTGTGTTTGGAGTTCAGTTAACTACTTGAACTGTCTTTTTTACTTTTTCCTTTCTGCTCACTATCGTAACATAATTCGTTTTGTAGTTCAGGTAAAATAGTAGCTAGAAAGAAAAATGAATACGTAAATTATTTCAATGTTATTTATCCATACTATTTCAATGCACACAATATTTTGATTATTGAAGATGTATTAATATTTTGATGTTGTTTATGGGAGAACCTTGTATTAAGATGTATTAATATTTTGATTTTGGTGTATTGAAGTAGGATGCATATGATGTTAATTTTGTTGATAAATGGACGACCTTGTTTGTCTTTAATATGATTCTTGATATACAAAATTTGCTCATGTTGGATAGGATCTTGTACTTTTCCTAAGCACTTCTAAGTATTATTTTCTAAGCACTTTTAAATTATAAAAGTTAGATTATTATTGCATAGTGTAATCATATATAATAAAATTAGTGTAATTCGGTTCAAAAATAGTACAATTCATTTTAAAAATAGTGTAGTTCGGTTCCAAATCAGTGCAATTTGGTTCAAAAATAGTACAATTTGGTTAAAAAATAGTGCAGTTGGTTCAAAATCAGTGCAATTCGGTTTAAAAAATGATTCAAAAATAGTGTAGTTAACTTCAAAAGTAGTGTAGTTAAGTTCAAAAATAGTGTAATTCAATGCAAAAATAGTGCAATTCAGATTAGAAGTAGTGCAGTTTTTAAAACAGTTAAGTTTATAACAGTTCTGTTCATATTATAGTGTAGTTCAGTTCATATTATAGTGCATTGCAGTTTAGTTTTTTAGAAAAAAAGATAGTTCAATTTAGTTCGTCTGAATGATTTTTCGGTTTAGTGCAGTTCAGACGAACTATTTTTTAGTTTAGTGCAACTTTTAATAGTCTAGTGTAGTTCAGTATGGTTTGCTCAGCCCTAATTATAGATTACTATTTTATCAAACCAAATCCATGTGGATACGACATTGTTGTACTACAATTGACCTAGTGCACTTGGTAGACAAATTTATAGACCCTCAACTAGGTCTCAACAAGTTTTGTTGCCATTGTCGGGGATTTGCGCAAATATAACTAGTAATTTGTAATCAATTTTAGTTTGTTGTATATTTATGTAAACATGTGCAACCTTGTGTAGTTCACTAACATTTCTTTTGTAAATATGTACATATCTTGTACAAAATAAACTTGTAAAATCTACATAGTTTTATTTTTTCTCTTTTGTAAAGTCTTTATTTTCAGCTTTATGTTTTGCTTTCACACAAATCTCAAACAAAAGGTAAGTTCAAGAGATGCATATTACTTTCTTCTTATTTGAAATTTTGTGTTCTTTGTTATTGAAAAGAGAACTCACAAAATAGACAACAAAATCATCAAACCTCTGAAAATATGCAGAACACTACTATGAGTTCTGGTGTTGAAAGGAAAATTTTGCATAAAATCTATTCTTAACTAGAGGAAAATTTTTACCTTTGTTGATTGTTTGATGCATAACTTTTGCCACAATTATCCAATTGGCTTGATTCTTTTTGTGTTACATTCTTGATTCAATGATCTTTAATTTGAATGTAAGAACATATTTTTTAGAGATTTGTTGAAGGAGTGGTTCAATTTTGAAAATGATGAACAAACTGTAGAAATATTGAATTGTGATTTTAAGTGTGTTTAAAGTTTGTAACTTGTGAAATTAAGTGTTGTAATTTTAGTCTGGTTTTGAACATTGAACTTAAAGGCAATACTAGATGAAAATTGGACATAACCTTGATGGATAATTGCAATCAATAGAGGCAAGAGCAGATCAAATACTAATCTTGTTACTAAGTAAAAATTTTGCAGGGAACTTTTAACTTTTATCCTATTTTGTTTTATTCTATAGAAACTTTGGCCTTTGAACATGCCAAAAAGGAAAAGAAAGAATAAGACTTAGAAAGATTAAAAAAAAGCTCTTCTTCAACAAGTGATGACAAAACAAACAGATAGAGGATATGGCAGAATTATCATTTGAGGATATGTTGTTGGGCCTTGTGCTTTAAGAAGAGTGTGCCATGCACCTAAGACCTATAAATTTTCCAGATTTGTCATTTCACTTGTTGAAAGGGGAGTAGAAACTAAACTTGCATTTCTTAACCTCATTCTTCACATTTATTTTCAGGAAAAGAACATGAATATCCCTAAGCTCACCTTGAAACATTCTATGAAGTTTGCGCAAACAAATGGAATTGGAATAAGGGAACTTTAAATCCTGGATTCACACTTAAAAAGACACAACTAACCAGTACTGAAGCTGGATAAACAAGTCAAGGATTTGCACAAGAAACACAATTTTTCAGTACTGAAGTTGACCATCAATTTGCCAATACTAAAGCTAGCGAAGCAGTCAAATAACTAAAATCACAACAGAAGGGGATGTTGATGCCTCTGAATTTAAAGATGATGAGTTCTTTGACAAGGTGATTTGGTCTGGGAGCCAATCAAAAGATCCTAATGTATAGGAGGATTGAAACTACCAAAAATAGAGTTTGTTTTAAATTTTTTGCATGTTAATTTCACTTTTTAAATTCTCTATTAGATTAGTTATTTGATAGTTAACATGCATGTTTTCAAAAAATTAAATTTAGGATGTAAAAATCTTTTTGGAACATGGTTGGATAAGAACTAAGCACAAAAAGAAAACACCCTCTTGAAATTGTTTGGAAAAAAATTGAGAATGCAAGGAAGGAAAGAAAGAAGAACCATGAGCGTGCTTAAAAGCAAAATTGACACAATGTAAGTCAGTTTTTAGTTAAGGATTGACATAGGGAAGTGAATCTAACCTTGTGAGATAAGTGAGTCAAACACTTCATTTGAAAATGAGAGAAAACACCTAAGTGATTGAGTCACGAAGTTGTGTCTAATTTTTTATAACTATTAACCATCATTGGCTTAGAAAGGATCAAGGTAAATTTTTTGTGGAAAATTTTGTATAAACTAAAGCCAAACAACCATCCTACATAGAATTTGAATGAAAATCATCCCTTTTTGAACCTTAGCCATGAACCTTAAGCCTAAAATGTAGGTAATCAAAACCTTCTTAATAATGGGAAGGATGCAAAAAGGTGTATGTGCCATGAAGGGAAATGGTGAGCTATGACAAAGAAACAAAGTTGGGGTATGTTGAAAGCATACCCAAAAATGCAAAGAAAATGAAGATTGTAGACAAAAAAGAAATTGAATTGGGACACCTCAAAATAGAAAATGATAAAGAAAAGCAAAGTCAATTAGAGGTGTACTCAAAGGAATGAAAAAGAAAAGAAAATTGGACTGCAATAGAAAAGAAAAACAAAACAAAAAGAGGATTGTGAAAAATTTGGACTCATGGCACTTACACGTTGTTGATATCCTTTTTAGTAGTGAGTCTTGCTTGTCTTGAAAAACAAAGTTCCTTAATACCCCAACCATGTTACAAGCTCAAAAGACCTTAGTGATCTTTGCCAATCATGTGTATATAGCAGTTGTAAATGAAAATACAAAGCTAAGTGAACAATTGCAAAAGGTACTAAGAGAGCAAACACTTTGAACACTTGAGAGGATGCAATTATGCACTTAAAACATAAAATCTATTGAGAGACCCTGTGTTTGATCTTTAGCCATGATAACTAAATTGCGTTTGTGTCTAACTGATTTCATTGGTTCCAATTCAAGTATATTGATTACATTTCTCTTAGCTTTTGATGAGTGTGAATTATAAGTTCCTAGATCAACCATGATTAGATTCTTAAAACCATTCTATAGAATTGTTTAAGCTTTGTTTGGTGACAAGCAAAGAGCTGAAGTTAAGGCATGTTGATAAATGCCTAATATTAGTAAAATTACATATCATTTAGACACTTATCTTGCATAATTTCAACGTAAAAATCATTAAAACAACACATTTTGCATCAAATACAAAATGAGGAAAGAGGAAATAGTAAAAAGTGGAATTTAATGTATTTGCGTTGTTTGTGCATACAGAATGAAGGAAATTGTGATTGATGTGGCTGAGTAGTAGAAATGGTGCTAAGCGCCACAAAGACGGTTAAGGAAGCCCTCATGATGAGGAAATATCTAAAATAGCCTGAGCCTAAAATGTGTAGCTTAAGCCTTGAGAAAGGCAGTTTGGAAAGATCTATAATGACACCTCTACGACTCAAGCACCAAAGATGGAGCTAAAGTCGCATACTATTTTTTTATAAAAACAACACATGCCTTTCTTATTTGTATGCTAGTTTTGAGAACTGATATAGTAGTTTAGTTCTAGGTTCTTAGGCACTTATTTAATATTCGTATAAGAGAATCATGGGAAGAAGGAAGTGACTCCTTCCGCTTATTGTAAACATCATTATGAGTAGTTGATTTCTTCCTAGTTGAGGTTGGATGTAAGTTCTCTAAACTCTTTGTAGTGCTCTTGATTCAATATATTATGTTCTTGTTTTACGTGTTGGATATTTGATTTGTTTTCACTTATTTGATGACTTGATCACTCATCATATCCAATCAAATTTTCTAATGCTTGGCATATACCAAACATGGATATGCGACTTTAGTTGATTTAAAAAGTCTTGTTCTTAATGCAAGGGGTCCTCCACCTAGATGGGGACATCCTGTGTTTGACACTCTTAGGTTCTAATGCTCAAACATGAGGTTAGAATTACAAGTAAGCGTACTTCCAGGAACACTAAGATCAAGAATATAATGTATAAAGAATCAAGGGCAGTCTAATTGAGTGAAATAAGCCAAGTCTAATCCCAACACCTTAATCAACATCACTTATTTTATTATCATTCAAACTTATATTTAACTATCAAAACTTTATCACTTTATTATTACAAACTTGAATGGATTTTAGATTACTATTTATCAAACCAAATCCCTATGGATATGACCTTATTGTGCTACAATTGACCTAGTGTACTTGTTAGACAAATTTATAGACCCTCAATTAGGTCTCAATATAGAGTGACTTACATAAACCTTGTAAAGTAATGTCCATATTTTAATCATTTGCTTTTATATAGATTGGGCATGTTCTTTACGAGGGTAGTATTTGGTGATAAAACTATGACATCAGTCGACACTTAATTTGAACACGTTCATCACATATTTGTCATTCCACAAACATATTATAGTTAATTTGGCCTACATGAGTGCCCACTTACCTGTTCAGAATTGTCACTGATTACATGAGGGGGTTATGTCTACGTACCATCACCTAAAAATCTTAATACCATATTTTCACATAAAAGGAGTACAATTGATAAGCCATAACAAATAAATCAAAGGCAGCCAATTACAACAGCTGTAATTAATATTATAACATCTCCACACTGATCCAGAAAATTACACTAAATATTTAATGTGATTGCATTTACAAGATACAAATTTAGTTAATGTATACCTACATAGTCTATAACCTAATCCAGAAAACAATATCAACCTAAATGGTCCCAATGCCTCACTTCAATTGCTAACTACGAATATATGGCTAAAATGTTTGAAGCATAGTCTCCCTATGAATATTTTCGGGGTCAAGAACCCATTGACATGTGTACTCCTACCTCAATTCTTCGAGCTCCTCCTCTCGTCAAAATAAAGTTATTCAATACATTATGTTATAAAACAAGGTATTGGAAGTAGAATGTAAAATTTTGTAAGATTTTTTTACTAACACAAGTGTAAGCAGACATGGTTTTCTCATCATATTTTTTAACTCCATCCCACATTTGAACACCATAATACCACAATCAAACCTGAAAGTATTAAGCACAAAATTAAATAACATTATACACAATTATTTAACATCGTAGTGTCAATATTTAAGTTTATATTCTTACGAGTTAGGTTGTTGAGGAAGGTGTTCAATGTGGACTTCAAATGTAGTAGATTTGACTTCGTCATTCTGACGTAACAAGATCTTGAAAAGTTGCTACAAATTATGGACCTCTAATCACAAATAAGTAACATCATAAGTAGTGTCAGTTAAGTAACCATACTTAATGGAAAATTTCCATGGTAGTCAACTTTCATACTTACCACATGATTATTTATTTGTTTCCTATGACGACAAGTGTGGCCAAAGAATCCAATACAAAAAACTCCTTGGTTTCACAATTCAGAGCATAACACCACCATTTTTCATCATAAAGCACTAGGGCAAACAACCAAAGAGACCAATCATTAACCAAAACAGCTCTTAAGCTCTTAAAAAAATAATAATAATGAACAAGTAAGAATACTCACAAATTGTGTTGTTAATATATCTTGTACAGAAAGCAATTTGTATCCATAGTAATACCTATAGTCGTCCAGGCACCACACACATCTATTGACCTTTCTTTTATTGTAATCTTGGATGACTGCATTTTGCCACAAAACATATTTCAGTTTACAAATTCAGTCTTAACAGAAATATTAAAACAATAAACTTACCATATACAAAGGCCTAAATATAACTTATTTTCTCTTTGCACATTAAGTTGTTGGCTGCAAATAATATAGCCTACATACACATTCAATGATAATTTAATTTCATGTCTTTCAAATAAACATACATCTTAAAGTAATTTAACTTTCAGAACTTACCATGTTATCAATCCACCCATGAGGATGAAACTAATGGCATTCAATGCTGATCAATATTTGACCATTGATTTCGATATAAACACATCAAAAAATTCAAATTAAACAACTTAGAATAAAAAACCAATTTAGAGTATCTTCATGCACAATGCAAACTTCATACTTGTTTGAAACAACAGTGACATCCCTGTACAATCAGCACACATCTACAACCATGATAGTAGTTTGGCGTTCAACGTATGGGACAATGGCAAGCTGCTCATGGCTGTGCTTAAAAGTTGAAGCCTTTATTATTTGGAAGGTCGTGTCCTCACTTTGACAAGAGTCTACACTCAGAAAATCTTTCTGTAAAGAAAAACAAGTTTGCAAAGAATGACAAGTCTGCAGTTTGTCCAAAGCTTTGGAATCAGATTCACATCTTCACCTTGGTCAGACTCCTTGTGCACAAAAGGAGACCCCTCAACTTGGTCACTCCCCTTGTATTGAGAAGGCCAGCCCTTACCTAGGTCAAAATCATTTTCTTCGGTAGAATAGGGCTCAAGTTGACTAGTTGAAAAAACAAATTGCACGCATCTTCAAAATTTCTTCCTTCATCTCCTCAATCAACCTTTCATGCCTTCCAAATTTTTCTATCAATTCATATTCACTTCAGAATGGCCTCCAGCCTGCTTGTCATCCTTTTTCGCATGGCCTTGTTCTTCAATATGAATTGTAGTACGAAGAATAAGGTTGTTTATTTCCTTTCCACTTAGGCTCCAATCAAAAACAACCTACAAAAAAATAACAACACATTTCATAACGAAACAGATTTGAGCTAACTAATTTAAACAAAATACTGAATATAATAACTACAATACCTTGTTTTCAAATACGAGTTTAATATTCAATGTCCTAATCTTTACTAAAGGTCACCCCCATGGTTATCAAACTCGCGAGTTAACTCGTTAACTCGTCCAAGTTTGCGTTCTTACATAGGTATTTCGAGTTAACTCGGTTGTAAACTCATTTTTTGCCTAAACTCAGCAGAATCAGCGGTGAACTCGGTGGACTCGCTCAAACTCGTGAGCTTGCACCGAGTCGGCGAGTTCGAATGAAATGGTTTTTAAACCCAAAAATAGTATCCTTCTTAATTGTTTGGTGTGCGAAAGTGAAGAAAGCTCAATGTAAGGTTGGTCGTTGCTCAAAACTTGTAGCTCATCGCTCATTCGCATGTTGATCGTCACTACGTCGCATGTGTTTGAAGCTGAAGAAATTTGTCATTGTTCTGCACAGAGGGTTCTATCATAGAGCATCTAAGGGTTGAGTCATATTAGGTTTTTCTACTTCTCTTATTATTGTTGGGCCTATGGGTTGGTCATATCAGGGGTTTAGAGTTTTTTTCTTATCACTACTTTATATTAATGGCCTCAAGATATTTTTTTTGTCATAAAACATTACAAAAATAATAGAAGATATATTCAACTATAAAGTAGTAATTAAAGTGTAATAATATTAGAAAAATATATAAAAGTTATATATTATATTATAAATTAATAATAATAATAAACAAAAAAAATATAAAAAATTATTTATAACACCATACATTATTAAATTATTATGCTATTTATAAATTTTTTTATTTTTTTATTTGAAGTAAACTCTTACGAGTTTATGATCCGAGTTTGCATAGCTCTCTTGAGTTTTCGTAAACTTACAAGTTTGAGAACCTTGGTCACCCCCCCCCCCCTAAATTATAGGAAAATGTATATCACCATATACATCTTCCAAAGAAAGGCACCGAGTAGCCTAAAGCTATAAAAATTTCAAATAAATCAAACAAATTCAACATTCAAATGAATCAAAAAAAAATTATAGTTTATCAATTCAATAATTACGTGAAAAACTTGAATTGCACCGGTTAGGTTAAGGCTACATGAATTTTGATTTTTTTCGCACAATCTTACATCCACGATTCAAAACACCCACCAAAAAACTATAGACTGAATTCACCCAATTATACTGATTTAGATTGTCAAGGTTATCTAAAATTTTGTACAACATGTTTGTCACCGTCCTAGATGTCATAGGAAAATAAAATACACAAAACAAAGTAAAAAATACAACCGACAAACACTTTCTACATCATTATCATGACTACTTACACAATTCTTAATCTTCTTAATAGTGTCTCCTATTGTGATGGGTTTCTTATCAAACAAAAAACTCACCACACCACATACATCAGTATCAAATTCAACAACTTTACCTACAACACTAAGACCCAAACATATACAAACATAAAAAATAGATAACCGCATCAAATGTTGCCTAATGCGAACAAATTCATCCTTTGGAATCCATTGGCGCTAAACTTCACTTAGCAATGGGCAGTTGATTTCCAACACCTTCTCCAACTACAAACACCGTCTAAAATGTGTTACTTCAATCTGTTTATGATGTTTGTGTTTCAATACATTGTTGACTTCATCAATGTATTTACTTTCACATTTATAACAAATTCTGATCTATAATAACATACAACAAAATTAAGACCAATTAAAAAAAACAATTATATCAATTCACCAAAGTAATAAACATTGACTTGGTTATCCTTATTTGCCATCTTGGCCTTGTTACCTTTCTTGCATGGTTGCGGTGAAGATTTCGCTATATATTTCCCAGCCATCACAATTACAACAAATCAACATTATTGTACACATTACAAGAAAACAATAATTGTATTATGGACATATCTTTCACACAACTTCAAACTGTAAAAAATGTGCACAATATTCAACTCAGCTCATCACTTATTTTCACATAAGTAATAACTAATCAAGTGTGGCAAACTTTGTGCACAAAAATTCCATTTCTAACTTCTATGCCAAATATGCATATCAGGTGATGACATAATTTCAAGGAATGTAACAAATACTAACCATTGTAAGTTCAATGTGCACAAAACTTAATCCTACCACATGTTTCCAAAATCTATAACACATGTCATCACTTAAATGAGTATAACTCATGTTTTCAAATAATGGATCACTTATAGCCTAATACATTAATTAAATATTCATGGCATCCAAAAAGTTTTGCACAAACAACTTTAGAAAAACTTGTTCCATCCAATCAATGAACCATTGTAAGTTCAATGTGCACAAAAATTTCTTCTGCCACATGTGTGCATAATATACACCACAGATCATGACTTAAGTGAACATACAAATAATGGGTCACTTATCCTAAGATAGTAATTTTAAATTCATGACATCCAACTCTTTTGGAGAAATACCTTTCAAACTACTTGCTTCACCCAATGAATGAAACCCCATAAGAACAATGCCTACATAATACACACAATACAATATGTTTCATGAAGGATCACACATCAATTTGAAGTCAATCATACTCAGCCACAAAATCAGGTCTAGTAAGGATCAGACAGTGTCCATAACATGCTTTTCAATCTACCCAATTTTAGAGACAATCACGAACATATGAAGACCTAACCAAGTACATCATACTCAACCACAAACACACAAAATAATCAAACCCTATAATCAACACCATACATATGAAATTCTAAAACTATAAAGTTTTTGTTCTTTACACATAAAAAATAGAGCATAAGCCAAGTCATAATAACAAACACAAAACCAATGCTTCAAACATGGAAGCACCCACAAGTCACTGAATATCTTCCCAAACCACGCCACCAAAGCGAATAGAGGACGATCACGACGCAAAAAATCATTGTGGACACTTTAACAGTGAGGGAGCCGCAACTTAAACCTCGACTTCCATGATTCTTCACGGAGGGCGACGACACAAACACCAACCAAACACCATTATTGTGACTCGTGTACCACACATAAATGCAAACCTTCACCACACTATGGTAGAACACATGATAACAGTTACGGAGGCGAAATACAAACCCTTGATTGTAAGGGAAAAATGGCATTGCCTTTGTAAACCTACTTTTAGCTTCGTAAACAGTTTGAAAGAACTCAAAGGTTGCATAACCTAGTTTCTGCGCTATCTGAACACGAGATGAACACCAAGAGTTTCGAAGAACCAAAATGTTTCTAAAAAGAGCTTTTCATCTTCTCACTTGCCACTTTCTCCCTCCCTTGCTTGGCAATTTGTTTTTTTTTTAAATAAATAAATAATCCACATCAGACCCCACGTAAGTATGTAACTTTAGTTTTCTAAATTTGGTTGCTACAGTATCATTTTCCTTAAAAATACACTATATTGGTACTTTATTTTTTTTTATATTTTAAAACTTCAAAATTAATGCTCATCAATATATTTTGAAAACACAGTGGGAAAATAGTACAAAAAATCCAACAAAGAATCCAAACTAAAAAAAATTACATTGATGTGGTGTGAGTCCAGGACGCGTAAACCTAATTTCAGCTTCATAAACAATTTGGAAGAACTCAAAGGTTGCATAACCTAGTTTTTGCGTTATCAGAACACGAGAAGAACACCAAGAGTTTCAAAGCAAAATGTTTCTAAAAAAAGTCTTTCTCCTTCGCACTTGCCACTTTCTCCCTCCCTCGCTTGGCACTTTGTTTTTTTTTTAAATAAATAAATAAATAAACCACATCAGATTGCTACGTAAAGTTGTAATTGTAGTTTTCGAGATCTGGTTGTTACAGTATCATTTTCTTCAAAAATATACTATATTAGTACTTTATATATATATATATATATATATATATATATATATATATATATATATATATTTATATTTTAAAACTTCAAAATTAATAATTATCAGTATATTTTGAGAACACAGTGAAAGAACAATACAAAAAATCCAACAAAGAATATAAATGAAAAAAAATATAACATTAATGTGGTGTGAGTCCATAACACAATATAACTAAGGTTGGTTAGAGACTGACCTTAGACCTAATATAAGACAACTAGAGAAAGAATGTAATGTTGATTTAAGATACATAGCCGTTTGACTGCAAGTTCAAAACAGACAAATAAGTAACGACTTTTGTCACTTTCAACGACCTCTTTTCATTTTATTTTTCTTTGAATTTAAGATACTGTGAAAATTAAAATTTTGGTAACAACGAATCACAACGGTTTACTTACAACACATTGCAACCCATGCAGATCCTAAAATGTTGTTATTCTTTTATTCCAAGCCACACTGAAGAGTTAACGTGAATATTGATTTCGCCTGATATTCGTTCCTATCCTATTCTTATGATTATGCTTGTAGTATTAAGCGACACAAAAGAACACATTAACTTATCAGCAAGGCTTTTTGTTTTTCATATACGCATTCAAATAGAACTTAGTTTCATTAAATTAAGTTAGATATAAAGTTTATCTTTTTCTTTAATATAGTATAAAAGTTTATAATGAGATATTTTGGCCTTTGTATTATTTTTTATTCGATTCTTATTCTTATATTCAAGATATCTAATACAACTTGACTCTATATAAGGTTAAATTATATCGTATGAATATGAATATATAAATAAGTATAAATTTCATTTTATAAAATTTAAAAATCATTTTTTAATATGATAACAGAATTTATACGATTAAGATTTGTTGAGTTTATTTTGTTACTTAATATCATATAATTATGGATGATTTACAGATATTTAGTCTTATACTCAGTCTTTAATGTGAAAAGATAACTTTAGAAATTTCATACAAACTAAAAATAAAAAGTGTAACAATATATAAATAAATATAAATCTTTTATCACATATTCAGTCTTTTCGATACGAGAGGATAAGTTAATAAATTTTACATTAAATAAAAATATATAAATAAATACAAATTCACCTCAAATTTAATGTTTTCTATAATAAAAAAAGTGATTAACAATTTTGAAGAGTCTAAAATAAATATTTTTTTAAATTGGAATCAAACTTATTTATAAAAATTAAAATGCATTTCAACCTGAATTATGAAATGTATTTTCATTTTCATTTTGATTAATATGCATGGATAATGAATTGGTGGTGGTGGCGCGTGGAAGAATAGAAACTGAGATGAGAGTGACAGAATGTGATATAATAGAAAACACTTTTGGAAAGGAGAGGAAAAACCTAAGGAAAATAAAGGCATTTGAAATATATAGGTTTAGTGGGGTCCACAAAGAATGGCAAAGCGCGTGAATGTGGCCCCCATTGATCATTCAAACTTCAAAGGAGAAAAAACCGCGCGACTTTCGGAAGTGGGTGGGTCGTAACTTTTCCCTTACCCATATGAGTTATTCTTCTTTATTATATAATAATAAAATTATTAAACACCTTTTCTTAATCACATTCCTTTATTTTCTATTCCATTTTTTTACTCAATTATACCATAATTCATTATAATATCAACATATGATTGATTATATTATTTATTCAATCCACTTTTAATATTTCAAGTTCAAACTTTATGTATGTAAAATGTGGTTAACAAAGTTTGTTTATAAATAATTAATGATATTCTCTTTGTAGAACATAATTATCAATTGTAGGGCGGGAATCAGAGCGCTATATTACGTGGGATTTTTTTTTTCTTCACATTTTCAATTTTAGAGATGAGAACGTGCAACTTTTTGGTTTGATTTAAGATATGAATAATCTACATTTAATATGATAAAATGATATAAAAAGATAAAATGATCTAAAAAGGTAGCTATTTTCATTAGACTTCTTGATTTAAAACTAGTTATCTAAAAAATAACACTTTTATTAGACTTGACTTTTACTTTAGAAATAAAAGATAAATGTTTATTTATTTAAATATGAATTAGTAATGTAAATGGTTGATTCTAATTCTGTGAATGTATTTTCTATGAATCTATACACTAACACAGTTTTTACATGGTTGAAGAGATATTATGTCACTTTCGCCTTATTTTAGTCATGTCCTCCTTTGATATGGATAAGAGATTATCAAATACCTAACACAATGATAAAATGTTAGCATGTATAGAGTTCCTCAAACCATACAATTCATGCACAAATTATAAGTGTTAGATACTTGTGTCCAGTTTTGAATGACTCATGTCCTAATGATTGTTTTGATCCAATGCATCACGTAGTACCCACATTCGGAAGAACTATTTTGCATATTACACTAAAATAGTTGAAGGAAAAATTAATATCATATAACCTCAACACAAAATAAATAATTTAAGACGTGATTTCTGACCTTATGACATATAAATTGAATTTGTCTTTATATGTTTATTTAATAATTGGTTTGTAACAACCAGTTAAATTGAAAACATATTAGTCATAATTGTTATATACTAATTGGATGTTATGAAAGTTGTAACATTACCCTTGTAGAAAATTCTTATTTTGGTGTTGAGTTTTTTATGAAAGGAACAAAACCAAACAATTAGGAACTCTTCAAGAATGATGACTATTAATTGTTAATTAGACACACAATGAAGGATAAATGGTTAGTTGAGTAATTATCATATCTTAAAAAAGAACTCAAACATTTAATAAGCAACTCTATACCAATTATATAAACCACACATAGATCTAATACATCAAAGATATTCAATAAGCAAAATATAAAAAAGACGTCTTTTGAAAGACTCATATTAAGCATGTCTTACCATAGACTAACATCTTATCCAATCCAAGATCTGGATTTACAACTGAACCCAAGAGTATATAATTAAGGTAAATTCATCATAGTCCATGTCGCACCTCTATGCTTGTTGCAGTGAGTAAGAACTCCCCCATATGCTTCTCACCACTTGATATATTAGTTATGTGATTTAGATCATCAATGAAGAAAGGGAGTCTCATTTATAGAACAAGTGTCAATACTTAATACTCAAATTAAGAAACAATTTGCATATCATCACATATATGTGACAACAAATTCATAAGTTTTGTCGTTATCATGTGAATTTCAAATCATCACAGATTCCACATATACATCTTGCCACAACCAAAAACTCATAACACATTCCACATATACATTTTATCTCTATAAAACTCAACACATATCTTCAATCATATGTACTTCATTTCAATTTGAATGTCAATAAATCAAATTAAACCTTCCATTACATTAATATAATATCCAAATACAATATCACAATCTAATATACCAAAATAGTGAAAGATAAACCAATTTTAACATTTTAAAAGTCATTTATTTGGAATTCATAAAATACTATCTCGCTCAACTAGCATTTAGTTTGCTCAACAAATTAAACACATACTGAAATTTGCTCAATTAGAATGCTACTCGCTAAGCCAAAGACCTCAGCATAACAAGTGAATTTTAGCTTGGTCAATGAAAATTATGTTAGCCCAACAGATGGCTACTGGGAGATTTTACAAACACTAGGAGAGACTCGTCTAGCATCTCCAAACATTAGGAGAGTCTCACCTAGCGAGATTGACTAATCCTTTACGAGCTCTCAAGTTTTTCACAAAAACAAATTTCACTCAACGAGTCTGCATAATTTAGAAACCCAAAAGGACATATTCATCAAATTGGCTTAATCTGAGGTTTTCTTTTCATTTCTTATGCCAAAATTGGTACGTACAGTTCAAATGACATCAGACTAAACCAATTTGACCCCCATAACAAAATTTAAACTATCTAAAATACACAACATAACACAAACAAGTCAAATATATTAATTTCAATCAACCCATCCAACCTTTATAATATCAATATTTATTTACCATATCACTAGTAAAGTCAAATAAGGTATCCTAGAGTATTGTGAGAATTAATCTATCTTCTTTTACCTCAATGTTTATCTTTAAGGTTACTATGAAGTTAGAGACATATAGTAAGGTATCCACACTTAACAAAATCTCAGTATATGACAAAACATGTTGAGAGAATAACTTTTTTCAATTGACCACATCAAGATTAATGACAATCAACATAAAAAAAAGAGAACAAAGAATTTATAAAGTAAATAAAAACTTACTCTTTCAAAATCTGATCGAGTAGAAATATTCCCTAACTCTTTAGCTATTGTGAGGTACAATTAAGTTATGAAAGAGATAAGATACATATAGATAAAATATAAAAGAAGGGTGAGAAAAGTTTGTTGAGAGAAAAAGATGGTAAATAAATTCGTCCTCATAGGTATTGCACGTACACGTCCTCGTTTTGATGGAGAATCCACACATTGACTAAGTATGGGTATGTGTATGGAGAATCCCCGACTTTTTCAATTGGCTATAGGGATGCGTATGAGGATGTACATATCATCCGTCATCTCCCCATCCCCGTTTAAATTATTGAAATATTCATCGTCATTTAGTAACATTTATATATATATATATATATATATATATATATATATATATATATATATATATATATATATATATATATATATATATATATATATATATATATATATATATATATATATATATACACACACACACATATATATATATACACACATATATATATATACATACATATATACATACACACACACACACACACATATATATATATATATATATATGTTTATATATTACTACACACTTTTTATTTTTTAATTCTTCTATTTTTTTGTTTTTCATAAAATTCTTTCGCATTTCCAATATGTTTTTCATTTTATCATAATCTTTTATCCAATTATATTCAATTGATGTATGTTAATTAAATGTTTTTAATGTCTCACAATTGAATATTTCTATTATTTTTAAAGTTTTTAATTTATTATATAGTTTTCTTTCACATGAAAATGTTAAATACTCTCAATTCAAGTGTTTAATAACATAAATCTTTCATTTATTAGGTAATATAAAAAATTTATCTTCTTTACTCTATTATTATTAATTTTTGTTTCATTTGAAGAACTTTTTTGTTTTGCTAAAATAATTTTCGTTATTTCTCAAGCATTGACTATGTTGATATTTGAAAAGTTTTCTTAAATCTCTAAGGTATTTTTCATCTTATTATACATGTAATTATATATTTGTTTTCCTTTGGGGGGTTTTATTAAATAATCTCTCAAATTGTTTCTAAGACACATATTTAAAACTTTTTTTATTATTTTTATTTTTTGTTTATTTTTATCGTGTAGAATACTATTTTGATATATTTTATGTAACTATTTTTTTTATTTTCTAACTTATTATCAAACTGTAATTTTGTCACTATAATTGTATAATTATTATAATATAAAAATTTAATATAATTGCTATGAATCTTTTTTTATCACCATCCAACACATATATTGAAGTTCAAAAGATACAAGATCTATGTTGAAAATTTATTATTATTAGTTTAATCTTTATTCTTTACATGATTTTGATTAAGTGATGTATTATAATTTTTATTAGTGTATAAAAAAGAGATTTATTAGAATTTAAAAAATTGAAGTAAACAAACCTTTAAAATATATTTTAATTTGAATATTTGTTTTCCTTTTATATATTTTTAAATTTTATTAACTAGGTTTCATTCAAGTTTGGAAATTTAATAAATATTTTGGTTCTCATTAAATTTTATTTGGTGTTCTAATTTGAAATGAATACAATTATAATTTCTTTCTAAATATTTGATATCGAATAAACAAACCTCCACTTAATATTTATTGTTTGATAATATTATATTTCCTTTTATCGTAATTTTATATTATTTTATAAAAATTAATTAATTAATATTGAAATAATAAGAAAACGAGTATGAGTACGAGTATATACTCGTTACCCAATGGGAATGAGGATGATGAAGAGACAAAAATTTGATACCTATTGGATTTGGGTATAGGGATGGTAATGAATTTTTTATTATAAGAATAAGTGTGGGATTACGAGACTCGTCTCCGCTCCACCATATTGTCATCCCTAAGAGAAAGGAAGAAAAGAAAAAAAAAAAAAAAAAAAAAAGGAAAGAATTTGAGATAGTGACAAAATAAATATTAGAAAAAAACTATTAAAAAATATACATAAAAATATATTGAAGTATTGCAGTCTATTATCTTCAATTTCTAGACCGAAAATTACCATAATTATAACTTATGTAGAATTATAACTTTGCATGAAACCAGTTCAATATAAGTAAAAAAAGTTATTTTGCTAAAATAAAATACATAATCATGATATTATAATGAAAAGTGTTGTAATATTTATTTTTTATGTACAATTACTTCTATTTCATTTTTCTTTTTTAATTTTTTTAATTTTAAAATAAAATAAATACGCAGTTAATAAATCATTGAATCTTTAAAAAATAAAATAAATTCATTTAAAATCATAATTGTGAATAAATAAAAAAAAATACAATGATATGAACGCATACTACTTCTAAAAAATCTATGAAAATATTAAATAACTAAAGTCTTATTAATATGATTTCATATTAAAAGGTAAGTGAGATTACAACTCTTTTTTTCTTAAGTTGCAATCTAAATACGTAACTTTTATAAATTATCCCTTTTGATCAAGTTTTTAAAAATTTTCTCATTTTAATGGTATTTCTGAAATCATATTTTGTTGAATTAAAATAGTTTCTTTTTTCTTAAAAAATGTAAACTTAATTAATAATTTAGTCATTTGTATTTAGACATTTAATTCTTTTTGGTACTTATATATTTTTACTCGGTTGAATCTTTATTTTATTTTTTAAGGAATCAATGTGGTTCCTTCCGCTAAATTAATTTAATGTTCTTTGAAAGTGTTACATCTAAACATTAAAATAATTTCTTTCACCTTTTTCCACCTTCTTGGACTTCCCACCAACGTCCTTCACTTCCATCTACTTTCCACCACCTACCAAACGGAAAGTTAGTTCTCCTCGTCAAAAAAAAAAAAAAAATTCAAAAATACAAGGTTCTAACTTTGAGTGTTGTTTTTCAATTCGAAGTCCTAAATAATTTTCCCAAAATCACTCACCCCATATAAGAATTGACTTAAAAAACCACAAAGAAGCAAACTTTTCAACTTAAAGGGACACTTAAAAAGGGGAAATTGAAAGAAAAGAAGCTTCTAGATTTAAAGGGAAAAGAAGGAAAGAGCATAACATAGCTTTTCACTCACTTCATTTGTACTTTGTTTAGTAGGAGGTGGAAAGAGATGGAGGAAGGTGGAGGGAGAAAAGAAAATATAGGTTTCAAGGTAGAAGAAGACCTAGATGTTGACATGTGACATCTAAATAACATTAAGCCGATTTAAGAAAAAATGATCATAATGAGTCTTTTTTAATAAAATAATAACTCTATTGAGTACAGAAAAAGTAGAGATAAAAATGAATCAAAGACCTAAGTACAAGGACCAAATTACTAATTAAGTCAAAAATATATTATGCAAGTTCGTTAATGATAATGAATTTATTTAATGAAAATAAAATGAGTTACACGATTTGATTATAAAATGGTTAGTTACTTGATATTATAATTTAACCTTTATTGTGGTTCTGATACTCATGACTGTATATCATGACTTTAGTGACAATCTAAGTCAAGTTGACTAAGATTTCATATGATTGAAAAAGCTAAAGGAGATTTTTGAATCAAACTTTGTGGAATAGGAACAATGAACTATGGTGAGTACATTAAATTATGGTTCATGGACCAATTTATCTTTTAGTGCAAGTTAGATGTTAATCTTATTCAATACAAGTTTTTACAAAAGCATCTTAGTTTCTTAAATCTTTATGGAAAACATAGATTATTGTGGTTCATAAATATTTATGAGTACTAAATATGCATGTATTGTCTATTAGGCTTTATGAAGACAAGAAAAGTATAAATGACAATGAAATTCCTTTTAAATATTTTTTTGAGAGATTTCAATAATTTCAAGAAATTAAAATATATCATACTTTAATTGTTTATAATTGAATTCTCTATGTTTCTTAAATAGTTTGTCTGGATAAAGTTATTGAATATCTTAGATTTCAAGTTTCTTAATTGGATAAAACAATTTAATTTTTTTAAGATAAAATTCTATTTTAAAAATATTTGGATAACTCGACTCTACCCTTCAACCAAGTCGACTTAACTCGAGTTTCATCCTAGGATGACTCGTCTCAACCTTCATTTTTAATCGACCTATCTTGACCTTAAGCTTAAATTGGTTGGTCTCAACATTCAACCAATGACGATTCCACTCTACCTTTGGCCCTAGCCGACTCGTTTGGACCTTTAAACTGTACCGACTTGGCTCAACCATTGTTTGTGCTGGCACGACTCGACCATCAACCCATGCTAACTCATTTTTACTATCAGCCTAGACTAGGTCACTTTTATCATTGGTTGGGGCGACTCAACTTGACCTTTAGCTCGGGCTATAGCTCGACTCGACCTTCGTCCCAAGTCAACCCATTTGGACCTTCAACTTAGGCTGACTTTTCTCGACCATCGGCCTAGACCAACTGTCTCTACCATTGGCTCGTACTGAATTGATTCAACCATCGATCTGGACCAACTCAACTTAACTCTCGACCCGAGACAAGTGGTCTTGACCCTTCACCTGATTCGACTTGTCACAACTATTGGCTTGGGCTGACTCGTCTCAACTTTCGGCTAGGTTGACTTGGCTTGACCATTAGGTCGAGATGACTCGTTTTGACCTTTGACCCAAGATGTCTTGTCTCGTCCATCAATATATGCAAACTTTTTTTGACCTTCGCCCCACGTTGACTTGTCTCAACCTTCTACTTGGGTAGACTCGTCTCAACCTTCGACCAACTTATCATAACCTTCGACCTAAGCCGAGTCGATTCAACCATCGGCCTGGGATGACTTGTCTCGACCTCGACCCGTGTTGACATCCATCGACCTAGGGTGACTCATCTCAACTTGTACCCTGAACCGACTTATCTGGATCTTCGGCCTAACTAAATCATCTCAACCTTGTGCTTGAAACTACTTGTCTCGACCTTAGGCTCGGAACGACTTGTCTTGACCTTCAGCTCAGGCTAACTTGTCTCAACCTTTGGCTCTAGCTGACTTGTCTCAATCTTGACTCAAGTCGACTTGTCTCGACCTTTGGCTCAGACTCACTATTCTCAACCTTTTGACATAGGATGACTTGTCTTGGCCTTTGGCGTAAACCAAATTGTCTCGACTTTTGAATGAGGCCGACTTGTCTTGACCTTTGGTTGAACCGACTAGATTTGACCTTCCTTTGGACGAACTCATCTCAATCTTCAACACGGACCAACTTGTCTCGACACTAGTCTCTCCAGCCTGTTTTGACCTTCACCTTCACCTAAATCATCACAACTTTGGGCTTGATAAAATAATGCCAATTACTTGCGTGAGTGTTGTGTTAGTGAGTGAGAATGAGTACAATTTTAAATTTTTATATTTTTTTAGGATATTTTAAATTATTGAAATATCTTTAAAAATTTCTTAAATTTTAATTTTCTCTAATTATTTCATCCAAAACAAGTCATTTTAGTATACAGAATTTGAAAATCTTCAAATAAATAAATTATCCTTCTAATTTACCTATCCAGAGTTAAAGAATTGACGTAAATCAAACTCTTTGAAGTTATAATTTATTTAAGTTTAATTCTGACTTATGTATTTTTATTTATGTGGTAATTGTTTTGTATATAAGAAGTTGCATGAGCAAACAAATCTACCTACGAGGGGCGGAGGAAAAAGAACGTGGGAGTTGAGATCAATTACACTAATATAACCTTTATCAAATATTATAATGTCAAAAATTTTATATTAAAGCTGGATTTTAACAATAAAATCATTACACTATAATCATTATGTAATCACTAGTGTAAACACAGGCGCTATCGCGCCTGTGTGTACGCATTTTTTGAATTATATTAATAATTGATGATATTGTAATGTTATTAATTTAATAAACAAAATAACAAAATAAAAGTATATTTATAAA
>Ga0214545_1000661_pt1 | contig 57556 bp, 23 predicted proteins | sample CNSS4metaG_FD_160064 | JGI IMG/M metagenome (GOLD analysis project Ga0214545, IMG submission 160064) | Root nodule microbial communities from cowpea collected in UCLA plant growth center, Los Angeles, California, USA - CNSS4 | ecosystem: Host-associated > Plants > Roots > Nodule | place: USA... | reverse complement strand
TTGGAAAAAAAAAAAAAGAAATCGGCACGGTGGAGGACGACTTCACCTTTAATGTCGTCCTCTACCACGACGACTTGACCCTATTTTGAAAAAAAAAATCAAACTATCCTTTTTTACAAATTCTTGGTCAAAGTGACCCTTTTTAAAAAAAAAAAAAGCCACGTAATTAACTTTGGTCTAAAACTGTGTCATCCTAATCGCGGTGGAGTGAAGTCCAGGTGGCTTTGGTAGCTTTTTAATTATTTTACCATTTTAAAGATGTGAATGTAATTAACACAACGAAACAGACAACCCAACCAAAATTTTGCACAGCTGGTCCCTTCAGAGTGTACCTAAAACGGTAAACTTGGAAAATATGTGGTCAATCCTAAGCCTAGTTTATAGGTACTTGTGTACACATGCACACACTGTTACCATGGCGCTGTAATAACATAAACAATGGATAGCCCAGGGTCAAATGGATTTCAAGATCCAAATTAATTAGCCGTCTCAGAATTGAGTTCCAAACTTCAATTGCTCGTGCCACATTGGACCAAACTTCCTACCAAATTCAACAACTGTACCTACTCTGCTCTTTAGTGGTAGGACATTCAAATTTTACTCCATAAGTAGTTTTCCTAATACTCTTCGCAAAATATAAACTCGTACATCGACTTTACCACAAAATGTGACATCTTTTTTCTACTTACAGAATCATCCTTACCATATTTCCTAATCATTCACCACTCATGGACCAAACAAATTTCTTTAAGGTTCTTGGGTTGGTGATGCTTTCCTTGCTTATCTTAACATAAGATCCAAATATTTAAAAATTACACAGTGCAGAATTCAAAAACAAGATTCTAGATGACAGTGCCCGAGTAATATTTGTTTGACTTCCTTAAACATGTCTCCTTCCCTGCATGAACAAGTTAGATTCCAAGGTTGACTTACACAACTTTTAATTTAATCATGAAAATGCTTGGAGCCTTCCTACCAAACCCAAGAGCTCTTCTTATTCTTCCATTGACTAATTTAGCATTAAGAAAAGGAATTTACGTTTTTACCTCGTGAAATGTACACATATACAAAAAATATTCCTTTTAATTTGTAAAAACTAGTGGTGTTGAGATACATGCATTCCTTAAAACTCAATTCTGTTTGGAAGATGATGAAACACTAAAATGATGCAGAGGCATGATGTTAGTGAAGGAGTGTGAAGTGTGAGGCAAATGCCTTGACTTTGGTGAGTGTGGTTTCTCTGACAGTGTTAGTAGCACAATGGTGCATGAGAGGGTGAGAAGTTGAAACCTTAAAATAGTAGTATTACTGAAGTGAAATGGTGGAAGGAGTGTCGGCAGAGGAGGCTTGGAATGCACGGAGATGGAGACAAATTTATTATACTGCTGCTGAGACCTGTAATTGATGCATACATATTTATGACGCTGTCCATGTGGTACCATTGCTTCCCACTACACAAATGCAGTATCCCACTCTAAACATCATATTTCACTCTCACCTATTTTTGCCTTTGCCACCAGGGGAGAGAACCACCCTATGCACTTAATACTTACCATATTTTTAATATCCCTTTCTGCTACTATATTTATAAAATCTTGCACCATTTGAATGATTTGCCCAAGATAGCTCTCCTAATCAAAATTAAAATAATTTTATGGTGTAGATGGTGAACTGACAGTAGCGTGTGATGCATAGTAGAAAATTGAGTATGCAATATATGTCGTTGAGAGGATCGTGAAATGGGCATTTGCACGTGCAGAGCGTGGTCTCATTTATTGTCCGCCATGCGAGAACAGGGTGTGTTCATATTCTGTACCTGCACACCATCATGCAATTTAAGGAGGGTATTAGCAACTCTAACATGCTTCCTAAATAACTCTCTGTACTGTACTTCTTTATTAATATCACAACTCAAATGTAAGGTCAATTTAATTATTTTTAATATATTTAATAATGTCAACTTTACAAATGCACAACCAATGCACTCCATTCAAGATTAAGGTTTCATGTCCATGCTATATTAAAAATTTAATTTAGTTTCATTAAATTTATTTGATTTATGAGATGAGGGTTTTTTTTTGGTTTATGAATGAAATTTTATTATTCAATTACTTTTCTTAATTCATATCAGTTAAATACCAATATCATATTTACATACCTGCGTCTACAAAAATATATAAAAGTTCGTTAGAAAAAAAATCGTGTATAACCGTGTTCAACTATTTATGATCTCATTAAATTATTCTAATAATATCCTTGTATTTTTTATACGGAAAATATGTATAAGAAACAAAAATATACAATTCTTTTTAATCATTAAGAAGGTTGTAGTAAATAGGTATAAGAAGAGTTAAAATTATTATAAGAAGAAAACTTACCTACATAATATCATAAGTGTTATTAGTATTATTTTCAAATTGTATTTATCTTAATAATATATAATATATGTAAGAGAAAGTAAAATTGTAAATTTGTTGATATGAATGATAGGTGTGTATGACTTGTGTTTATTATTATGTGGGTTGACAGCATTGAATTACATAAAAAATTTTGATGAAGGTTTCCATCCGTAAGAGGTGTATTGATTTGCATGTTGGTATCATAGATGTGAATTTAGACCGCAGGTAGGTAACTTTTATTATTATTATTATTATTATTATTATTATTATTATTATTATTATATTATTATCACCTGCACTCAATGCACAATGCATGCATGTCTGCCATTCTTTTACTGCAACACAGGTTTTATCATTAAAGCTTGTATTTTTAGGGACCAAATATGAGACTCTACCATAGAAATAACAAATCAAATTTAAAATATGGGTTAGTGTCCTCTTTATGAACAAAGAAATAAAGGTGAAGTACGAGGCTTCTCCCTCTACCTCAAACACTTCTTCTAAAATCTTAATTTTATTTTAAATTCTCATTTTCCCACTCACTTAAAATAACTATTTTTTTCCCTCTAGCCGACTCACTTCCAAGTCTTTTTTTTCAACTGATCTCAACATCTGTTACTTCTTTTATTTTACGAAAATCGATATTCGATATATTTTTTTTAGTTTTTTCTTATATATCGAATTGCGACATTTGATATATTATTATTTTTATTTTCAGAAGTTACATCTGTGTTTAATTTTATTCTACGGATGTTAACATTCAAAACTTTAATTTTTTTAGTTATCGGATGTCGACGTCCCATACATATATTTTGTTTTTCTTTTAAATTTTGTTTTTTTTTTGAAAATTAATTTTTTTATTTAATTAATTTATTTATGTCATATACATCATATAAAAATAAATTAGATATATATTCAAATATAAATATGTATTAATATTTTATTTTATTTTTAAAATATATAGTAAATAAATTAAAAATTTAAAATAAAAGTGAATTTTAAAATATAAATTAGAATATAAAATAATAAAGTTAAAGAAAAAAAAAAGAATGTATACATATATCGGATGTCGATATCTGATAAAGAAAAATAAATAAAATTACGGATGTCGATATCCGTAGAACAAAATTGAATATAAAATATCAACATTCATAAATAAAAATAATTATAATATCGGATGTTAATATTCGTAACGGGTAAAATTTGAAATAAAAATAAAGTACCAGATATTGATATCTGTAGAACAAAATAAGATACCGGATATCGACATTCGTTGTAAAAAGAATTTGGAGGTAAATCAGTGAAATGAGAGAAAAAATAGTTACATTTACTCGAAGGACGAAGTGAGAATTTTAAAACTTTTTGGGTACCGGAGAAGTGGTCGGAGGAGGTGCAAGGAGAAACCCGCTTTGATGTATATTATAGTTTGATGTTTCAAAATCATGACACTGTATGGCTAGCTTACATGTACTGGATTACATCCCACAAAAGCCCACTCATTTTATATTTTAAACTATGGACTATCATTTTTTGCAAATTATGGAAGATTCAAAGCCTGGTATTGTTTGGGCTGGGTTTTGTAACACTATGGGCTGTTTCCTTCCCGGTGACGGACGAAAAAAAAGGATATATAGAAATTTAGGAATAAAAAGAAATTCAATAATTAAGAAAAGTTTAAATAAATTTCAGATTTTTAATTGAGTTTTTTGTAATATTTTTATTAAATAATGTAAAAATTTTAAAAAGGATAAAAATTTGTAATAATCTATATATCTAAAAAATTAATAGAAACTTAATTAAAAACATTCAAATTTTTAAAGAAAGTCGTATTAATTAAAACATTAATTACATAAAGTTCGATTTTTCCAAAGTTTGAACAGTTGATTTATTAATCAACTATTATAAGTGTGCCTTATCTTTTAAATTTACAGTTAGTTAGAGAAAGTTAAATCTATTATTTTACAAGTGTGAGATAAATGTTACGTTCAGTTCATAGTCTTCCATGGATCCTTTCTTAAGGATGTGCAGAGGGATCTCTACGATTGTGGGAATTATTTTTTGCTGCATCTCTCGGCTCCAAACTCACCTGTGATCGTGAGGATTTTTCTGCTCTGGCTTCAAAATTCAACTCTGTGATTGAGGTTTGATTGCTTTTAGAAACACACTTCACTCATCACTGCATCACATTCCATGGCACAGAATGTCTCTGTCCCTCTCATCCTCCCAAACCCACCACCATGCACACCCCAACCCACACCCACACCCTCAAACGCCACATTCCCCAAAAACCTAACCCTAACCCCTCTCCTTCAAGACCTATTTTTTAACCAAAAACCCTCTTCTCCGGCTCCTCTACACGTCACCACCTCCACCCACCCCACTCCCCGCCTCTCCCCTCAGGCTAACCGAATTCTCCAAACCCTAATCCACCCTTCATTCGATTCCAATCGCTTCCACCTAATCTTCCCTCCCCTGTTCCACCAACCCGCTTCCTCCTCTCTCTCCTCGGACATTCTCGGCATAATCAAGGCTTTAGGGTTTAACAACAAGTTCGACCTCGCATTGTCCGTCTTCGACTTTATTCGAACCCGAAACGACCTCGTTTCGCTCTTGAACGGTTCCGTAATTGCCGTGATTGTCACCCTTCTCGGTAAAACGGGGAGGGTTTCCCACGCCGCGTCGCTGCTGCACGATCTAGAAACCGACGGGGTTGAGGTTGATGTGTATGGCTACACCTCCCTCATCACTGCTTATGCAAATAATAGAAAGTACAGGGATGCACTCAAGGTGTTTGGCAAAATGAAAGAGGTGGGGTGTGAACCCACCTTGATTACTTACAATGCAATTTTGAATGTTTATGGGAAGATGGGCGTGCCTTGGACTAAGATCATTGCTCTTGTTCAGGATATGAAGTGCCGTGGCCTTGCCCCTGATTTGTGTACTTATAATACCCTTATAAGTTGTTGTAGGGCAGGTTCTTTGTATGAAGAGGCCCTCGATCTTTTCGAGGAGATTAAGGTGGCTGGATTTACACCTGATGTGGTTACTTATAACGTGTTGTTGGATGTTTATGGTAAGTCCAGGAGGCCGAAAGAAGCCATCGAGGTTCTGAAACAGATGGAGATGGATGGTTTTCGGCCTAGCGTTGTTACTTACAACTCGTTGGTGTCGGCTTATGTTAGAGGTGGCTTGCTGGAGGATGCCTTGGACCTGAAAAGGAAAATGGTGAAGAAAGGAATTAAGCCTGATGTTTACACTTATACTACGCTTTTGTCAGGGTTTGTGAAGGCCGGGAAAGATGAGCTTGCAATGGAAGTTTTTGGAGAAATGAGAGAGGTGGGGTGCAAGCCTAATATATGCACCTTTAATGCGCTTATTAAGATGTATGGTGACAGAGGAAAGTTTGAGGAAATGGAGAGAGTTTTCAAGGAGATCAAGGTGTGCAAGTGTTCCCCTGATATTGTTACTTGGAATACACTTTTGGCAGTTTTTGGACAAAACGGAATGGACTCTGAAGTTTCAGGAGTTTTTGAAGAAATGAAGAGAGCTGGGTTTGTGCCGGAGAGGGACACCTTCAACACTCTGATAAGTGCATATGGCAGGTGTGGTTCATTTGATCAAGCTATGTCTGTTTACAAGAGAATGCTGGAGGCTGGAGTTAGTCCTGATCTTTCTACTTACAATGCTGTTTTGGCAACATTGGCTCGAGGAGGGCTTTGGGAACAATCTGAGAAAGTACTTGCTGAAATGAAAGATGGTGGATGTAAACCTAATGAGGCAACGTATTCTTCTTTGCTCCATGCTTATGCCAATGGAAGAGAGGTTGAAAGGATGAAGGCTCTGGCAGAGGAAATATACTCTGGCAGAATTAAAACCCATACTGTTCTTTTGAACACACTTGTTCTAGTAAATAGCAAGGTTGATCTTGTAGAAGAAACTGAACGTGCATTTTTGGAGTTTAGGAAGAGAGGAATCTTGCCTGATATTACTACTATCAATGCAATGCTTTCCATTTATGGGAGGAGGAATAAGAAGGGATCCAAAGCCAATGAGATTTTAAACTACATGTACGAGAGTGGATTGACTCTAAGTCTGACTACTTATAATAGCTTGATGTATGGGTACAGTCGTTCGGAAAATTTTAAAAAATCAGAGCAAATCTTGAGGGAGATTCTGCATAAAGGTATTGAACCCAATGTTGTCTCATACAACGTAGTTATTTATGCATATTGCAGAAATGGCATGATGGAGGAGGCAAAAAGGATATTTGAAGAAATGAAAGATCCTGCTCCTGCTCCGGATGTTGTAACTTACAACACATTTATAGCAACTTACGCAGCTGATTCAATGTTTGTGGAGGCTATTGATGTAGTTCGGTATATGATCAAGCAAGGATGTAGGCCAAACCAGAATACTTACAATTCCATTGTTGATTGGTACTGTAAACTGAAGTTGCGAGATGAGGCATGCAATTTTGTTCAAGACCTTGGCAACCTTGATCCACATATTGCTGAGGAGGAGAAAACCAGGTTACTTGAGCGCATAGCAAAGAAATGGTCACAAGTTAAACCATGAATAAGTCTCTGGAGCCTTTTATGGGAAACTTCGTGATCCCCTTGTCCATTCTCTTAGGTTCTATTTAGATCAATTTTTCAATAAACGCTGTCAGGAAAAGAAATTCGATATCAAAATGATTCAGAATTTTCTTATAATATAAAATTAATTTATGCACCTCATGAGGAATTTTGTAGAAAATAAAGTTTATAACAAGAATATATATAATAAGTTTTATTCATCTTATCATCTTTTTCTATAAACATGTGAAAGTCTATCTAAATAGGATCTTAGTCTTTTCGTTCTTATCAATCCATGTCTGTAACACTTGGCTTGAAAGGTTGGCATATAGAGTCATAACTGGTTGTTCGATCTGGAGAAAAATCAGTACCCCAAGTGCTACTTTGCGAACTGTTGGAAAGTTACATTAAAATATAGTGAAATTATTAATGTTTTGAATTTTTAAATGAGTTAGTTATTATATTTTTTGGTTTTCTTATTTCGATGTTTATTTTTGTTATTATATTTTGTCTCTGTTATTATAACTATTTTTTTTTCTATATTAATTAAATTAAGACTATAATTTGGAAAGATATTAATTTAAATTTTAAAAATGGAAGGTAAAAAAATTATAAAAACTCGACCTTAAACAGAAACAAAAATGTATTAATTAAAATAAAATGTTGAATACAGAAGATGTCCTTCCGACTAACACCTTTATAATAAATTATATAATTTGAAACCAATTATTAGCTTATGAAATTATCTCACAAATTGTTTGTATATTGAAAACAAAATCAGTAATTGTAATTAAAAATTAAATGTTAATTCTATTTCGACAGCTAATAAGTAAGGAAACACTATAAAATGCGAGTGTTATAAACTTGCATAGTTTATATTTTTACCATTCATTATTTGGGCCTAATGTTTTCAAAACTACTCCTTGAAGTAACTGGACATTCTTTAAAGATTGACCATGACCTTTTATTATAGTAAAAATTGTTTAACATTAATTAATTAGTTAAGTATGATTTCTTCCCTGTAAAACGGTTGGGAGAATAATTTGTATACTTAAAAATTGCAATTTAAAACATCATAGAATAAAACTATTAACTTAACTTTTAATTAGTATAGTGTAAAAAGAAATATTGGTTAACATAAGAAGCATGAAATGGTGAAAAGAGGGGAGAAATGAAAAATGTTTATTTCTTTCGAAGACATTAAAAGAAATTGAAAAAACAGTGTGGGCTAAAAAAAGTTCAGTTTTATGTTAGAAGAAAAGCTTGAAAATAACTTTTATTTCAAATCTCATAAACATGTTTAGACTAGATGAACTTCTCTTCAAAAGAGAAAAATATAAAAAGAAAATTTCAGAATATGAATCCATTTAAAAATACTTATAAAACAATTATATAATATATTATTGAACATCTTTTAATTTCTCAATAAATATTAAATATAAATATAATGTGAGTGTTTGTGTGTGTAAAATTGATTATATATATATATATATATATATATATATATATATATTTATATATATATATATATATATATATATATATATATATTTCAAAATGAATTCTCATAACAATGTTTTTATTTCTTTTTTCTTTTCTATTTCATTTTAGTTAAATAATTTATATTTCTCAAATACTTCTCTTACCTTCTTTTCTAACCTACTTACTCTTCTTTTCACTATTTTTTTTCTCTTCCAAACAAATCATCAATCAGTTGGTAGAAGATATCTTTCGGCTTATTTTGGGAAATTTCTGTCTAACTTCAATGGATAAAATGAACCAAATTTATTGTCTAAGGAAGTGCTTTATCAAACGTTGAAAATTAGAATTCTTGCAAATGATGTGACACAAGGAAGAAGGACTTCACTCCAAGTTTGAGAAACACCAATTTAAATGAAAACGAGTATTTGGAAAGTGATTGAGGCCAGACCCGCATTGACTTTGGGGCCCAACGTTGCAATTGACTTCCTAACAAATCCAAATTATTATTCATACTACATTGTCGCAAACTATAATAAGTAGGAAATTTTACAGTGTGTTACGAAACCTGTTAATTATATCGTAACACAATATCCTATTTAACTTATTTAGTTTAAATACTTATTAATTTGTTAACTAAGAGCGAATCAAATAAGGATTATTGTTGACCTAAACAAATGTTACAGTCAGAATTGAAAACTGTAAAGCAATAATTAGATAATACTCAAATAGTACCGAACATGCAAAAATATTGGTTACTATGAAAAATATAACTATAAATCAATAATTAAATTGCATCTACATAATTACAATTAAAGGACAAAAGCAACTTTTTTAACGTTTATTTTTTATTTTTGAACACTGTAAAATTTCAATATAATGAAAGTTTAAATTTATCATTTCTCAACATATATGTTAAAATATAATCTATTTCATTGTTATTGTTTATTTTAAACAGATAATAATACAATTACTGATATAAAAACTATAATTTAACGTTGAAATTGATAAAAACTTATTTTTTTATACTTCATTGGTCTACTAAGAAGGCATCAAAGTATCCACTCTGTCTATACCATTGGTTTCTAATATAAGCTTTGTTAGTTTATTCAATTAATTACTACTCCTAATTCTTATTCACGATAAGCCCAATAAAATGCCAACTCAACATTCTATAAGATAATAACCAAAAGTTTTTTGGTTTCCAAACTCAATAAAAGTCAAATATCTGATGAATAAAATGCATCCTGTTCCAGCATACTTTAGAACGCGTCAATCACAAATTTTCCGCCTGTTAAATAACAACCAATATTTGAAAAGAACCTTCTTATCATGGCTGTGATCAATACTAGTACCATGTCAACAAGAATGTGCTTGCTTCTGAAAGTATCTGACTCACCCCTCAAACTCCATTATCATCCATCAACGTTACCGAGAGACAAATACCATGACTAAACAATCAATGTAATTTTATTTTCTTTCTTTCCAAAGAAAAACAAAATTGATACCATCAAACCCAAAAAATAGACTTCAAAACTATACATATGCATATCTGCATCAGAAAGAATCTGTCAGTCACTCCAAGCTACTATATCTATGCAGTAATTTGTATGTTCTCTCGATAATTTCTTTTGTTTACCAACAATATTAAACGTCACCTATAAATACTTTCGCCCCGAATAATGTCAGTGTATGATCCTTTGAAATAATTTCACTCTTCACGCAATTGTACCAAGCATTCTCTTTTCTGCTTCGTCCGCATTTTGGGAAAAAATATCAACAGGAGCAGTTGTATAGCCAACACCAGTTTGCTTGAATCTACCATTAGAGGATCCCGCATGGTGATCAAGATAGATTACAATCACAGTGATATCATCATGGAAGTGTCGTCTTATTCCTTTGTCGATTTTTTTGATGTCATCATATCTCATCTCTCTCTTCTTTGCAGCTTCTTGAAGAGCGGCTCTCACCAGTCTCTTGGCAATTCCCTGCAAGTAAAGGAACACAAATCAAAATACTTGTAAGAATGTACCAAGTTTATCATTATATGCAGCTCAAGAATAACAGTGGAAACTCACGGCTCTTGGATACTTGAAAACAATCTGAACTGCTGCTTCATCACTTAATTGTTCCCACAGACCATCGGAAGCGAATATCAAGAATAAATCCTCCGACTCAAGCTCCCTGATCATGATTGAAGGTTCAGCTGTCATCACGGGACGCTTCAAAGGAACAGGATTTCCAAATTGCTGAAAAGCAGGGTCTCGGTAGAAATCAGGTTTTTTTAAATACACATCACCAATAGATCTTGAAACCTGCAACACCAAAATTGTCTATATTAGCTATCCTGACCCCATGCTTGAAAAATGAGATAAACCAGGCGTAACCTCTCTTTCACTCAAATGGAAGCAAAAAGACACACGAAAGGCAACAAAGGGGGTCACTTGTCAGAGCATCGAAGTCTTTAGTTATAACCAGTCACAGGAAACCACAAATTCTCTGACATCTTTGGGTAGAATTCCAGAAATACATCAAGCTTATAAAAACCATGCAAGGAAGTTGAAAAAACACTTTGAAAGAAGGAACACGGAACATAGATCAATTGGGTCAGGTGATAACTGTAAATAACAAGGAAGAGAGTATGCTACAACCAGACACATTTAGCAAACGTGATCATAGACCACCTCATGGATATATTAACAGTGTAATTATATATATACTCAACATGAAGTTTAAAATCATATACAAATTTGTAAAGAAGAAAATGATGACACCAAAAGGTACAACTTATGAGTTTGTTATACCTGAATAATGCCCTTTATCCTCCAAACTCCTCGGCTATAAACCACTATGTGTGAGTCATCAGGGTGGAGAGCTTCAACTTCTCTTCTCACCTCCTCATCAGCTACATTATGATCAGTTGACAAACGCTGTGCCACCACTGGACTGTTCTTTCTACGTACATCCCTCCTTCCAAGAACAGCTCTAGAGTCTCCGAGGTTGGCAACGTACAACACATTATTAGAAATTGCACCAAAAAGGCAACAAGATCCAACAGAAGCAATCTGAGGACTAATGGGCAAGGAAAGCTTCACCAAGTGCAGGAATTCCTCCTCTGTGGCACTGAATGCCTTTTTTATCACATCCACTGACAAACCCCCTTGCTCAGTGGCAAATTCTACAAATAAAAAACAAGCAAGTAAGCATGGTGGTTATTTAGTTCAAACTCTTCGTTTACAAATTCAATTCGAATTAACATGACCACTGTAAAACTGGGTAAAAACTAAAAAAAGGGGAATCAGGAAGGGAAGAGGCGGCTATTGATAGCAACTTTCCAATCAATTACAAGTGTCTCTTCCTACTGACGAAAAACCATTTGCCTCTTCTATTTGAGGAAGCATAATTGCGAAGACAACAACAGTTAGCATATCACCTTTCAGTTTCTAAATATCACAAAACAAAGGAAACAAAAAAGTCAATCAATACCAGAATATCAATATCCCACAATTTATACCTTCCAAAAAATATTCTTCGTACTTAATAACGAAAATTACTAAATTAAAAAAATTATTCTCTCATCTCAGAAGACAAACAATAGTTTATATAATTATATTGATAATAATAATAATAATAAAGAAACACTACTCGATACCAGAATATCAACACCATATCTCCCAGAAATATTCTTCAAAAAAAGAGGCTACTGAATTAAATAAATATACTCTCATGTTGAAAAATCAAAGCCATTCAATATTTTAATTTCAACAATAATAGTAAATGAAATTGAGAGAAAGAAATGAGTGAGGGTTGAACTGCTTCTGGATCTTAAACTCAAGAAAAGAAAAGGATTCATCTATGGATGTCGGATGAATTACTGTGTAAATAAGGGAAGAGTCGTTTGTTGACGAATCTAGAAGCTTCGGGGCCGCCGTGGCCGTCGTAGACGCCGACGTAGGTGGCGGAGGGGGAGGTGAAGACTTGGCTCTGATCCTCGAGACTGTAATTGGCCTGTGCGACGGCGATGGAGAAGTCACCGGAGGCGTGGGGCTTCAAGTCTGTGTGCCAGAGTAGTCCGTCGGCGGCGCGGCCACCACGGCGTCGGAAACAGCAATCGAGAGGACTGTAACACAGACGAAGCATGATCTGTTTGAATCCGAGTAGGCGCGTGATGAGAATTTGTTTGATCGGTTGGGAAGATTAGGTTTGGAATTTGCAGAGAAGAAAGAAAAGAGTAAAGAAGAATGAGAAGAGAGAGAAATGAGAATGGCGCGTTTGGAAGAGGAAGAGTGGAGAGAAGGTTGAAGGAAAGATATGATATGATATTGATTTTGATATGCTTATTGTTGTCGTTCTTGTTGGTTGAGTTGACGCGTATACTACACAATATTACAATTACACACATCCTTTTTCTTCCACTCTGCTTTCAATTTTCACTTTTTCTTTACCTAAATTAATTACTTTTTCTTTTTCCCTTTTTACTATACACCTCATTCAAAAATAAGGTTTTCTTCATAATAATAATAATATTATTAGTATAAGTTTATAGTATTTTTATGAAATAAAGTTTTGAATAAACCCTTTCGTTTTTAGAAATTCAACGTAAACATTATTTGACGAATCAACACGTGCAGAGTACGCATATTTTGAATTTTAAAAGAATAAATTTTAGCGACCAATTTTTTTATATGTAATAAATATAAAATAATAACATTGACAGAGACCAAAATAAATTTTCAAATATTTTTGAGAAAATTACAACTATTTAAGTCTTTTTTGATAAATGGTTTAAAATTAACTCATATGTTGGGACCCATCTTAATCTGTTCTTATCTTAACAAAACCATACATAACGTGCATAGTCAAGTAATGATAGTTTAGGCCTTTCCTGTGGGCATTATCATTGACTACAGTTTTAATTAAGATTTAATATAAATATAAATGTGAATTCAACTTATAATACTTTAACCACGTAACATCGATTCAAGGCTTGCATTATTTTTATGTAAAGTCTAAATTTTGAATTTCATAAAAAAAAAATCAACGATAAGTAATTCATCTCAATACAATAAACAAATATTAAACATACGAGGTTACAATAAAAGTAGTTTATAGTGAAACAATAATTATCAATAAAATTTTAAATACTCCGCAGTAACGGAAACAAAACAATAACACTTTTTATATGTTTATATTTTTACTTGCATAGGTTCCTACATATTCATGATAATCTTATAAATTATATTTAAAAGTGTATGTGCATTGAAAACAAATGAGTATATGAGTCGACAAAAACGTTTTACTTTATTTAATTATGATTTACAATCTAAGTTGTTAAAGTTAAATCATTTCAAAAATTTCAAATCCTTCTTATAATAAAAAGATTATATCAAACTTAATGTATATTGGTTAAAGGCTAATTATGTTTTTTTCTAAGTAATTTACGCTATATTGGTTAAATGCTAAATATGGTTTTTTCTCTAAGTACGCTAACTTAGTGGAAAAAATATAACAATGAGTAATGTTGAATTATAATTTTCAAAAAATTTAAATGTCATTTGATATATTTCTCTTACATGTTTTGTTGACTTTGGTGAGGACAATTCTTGTGTAAAATGGATATGACGGGTAACTATGTTTTTTTCTTTTTAATGTTTTTCACTTCATGGTGTTGAACGCAAATTTTAAGCCTATTTGATTAAGATTTTTTTGGTGGTTGGTGTTCTTTGAAACCTATTTCAAAACATTGGACATTGGACATTTGAAAACTAACATATTTAACGGTCAAACATTTATTAGTCTCATTAAGTTAAAATAATTTATCTGGGATTACCTTCATACGAAACTTACTGTTAAACGTTACTTTATATGATTCGTAGCACAGAGTCAATCATTTAAATAAACAAATCATTCATACGTGTAATTAAAAAAAATTGTCTATAAGAATAAAAGTTAAGGGTATTGGAAATATCGATTCAATCCATTTCAAATGATTAAGAATATTACCGTAAAATTAAAAAAAAAAATAATGAAGATAAATTCACTAAACGTTAGCATAATTATTTATAATTTCGTTAGCAACGATAATGGTGATATTTTATACTAGTGGTTGAGTGTAAAAAGTACTATCATCTAAAGTAAAGCCATGCCAACATTAAGGACATCTAAAGAAATCATATCAGCCAAACATTTAAGTTAACTAAAGAGCAAGTAAACTCTTAATAAAAAGAGTATTAATTTGTTATTGAAAAAAAAAAAGTAAAAAGATTAACATAATACAAAAATAGTTTTAAGAACTAAATAGTTTATATATTTTTAAGTGATGTTTTAAAAGTGGTAGTAGTAAAAATAGTAAAATTTGATTATTCAAATATTATAAGGTTTTAGTATAAATAAAATTATTATAAACAAGTTTTGTTATTTTTAAATACACAATATCTTTAGGAATTAACTTTTTCAGAGTTCGATAACTTCTTTCTAAGGGATTCTTTTGTTCGACTTTGAAGATATGAGATTGTATAAGTGATTCTCACGACGATATTTTCAATCTGGACCAATCAATTTCTCGTTCGTGTAAGTTAAATTTCAACCATTTTTTTGGTCTTTTATGTTTTTTGTTGCATGTGAGACTTTTTTTCGTTTGATGTGATATTTTAATTTTCTATACGAATTTTGGTTGATCACTGATCATATTAGTATGTCCTAAACGTTCTTGTGATATTTCTATGTATATATAGAATATCATGTGGAGTTATAAGTGTTTTAGTATTCTTAGAGGTGTTTGAATATGTGGAGCCGTTTTGTCAAGTTAGGTAACTACTTGTTTTTGTGTGCGTGAGTCTGATAAATTTGATGGTTGGCATGTTCATGATTGTTTTATTTTGAGAATGGATTTGGACTATTATGATGAATATGTTTAGTGTGTATGTTAGGCTTAAGTTGAAAGATTGATTTCATGCTTATGTGATTTTGTGTTGATTTTTGTGATTGAGAACGAATAATTTAGAATATGAGCAATTTAGCAAATTGGTATAAGATCAAATGTTTTAAATCTGTTATGAATCAATGCACTAAGAGAAAAGTACCAAATTAATCAATTGAAGTATAAGTTCCTTCATAATCACAAAGTACCTTTGTTGTAATCTGATACAACATTGAGTGATGGTGAACTAGCATTGAGCACTAGCCTTGTTGTGCAGGTCTAGGAGCATTTTAGCCCCAGGACATTGAGTGCCAATTTATATTGTTGAGCGCCAAGTTTACAAGTGATTTAGTGTTGAGTGTTGACCAAGTGGCATTGAGCGTTGGTGACTACTACAAGTCTGAGAGCATTTTAGCTTTAGGACGCTAAACGGTGGCATGCACAACTACACAAAAAACATTTAAATGAATAATTTAACTACACACAAAATAAGTAACTCTAATTACACAAAGAACAGGTAACTCTAACTATACAAAGAATATTTAAATTAATGATCTAAAAACATCCTAATAACCATTAGAGATTCAAGTTGAGCTACCTAAAATCATATGTAAACTCTATAAATATCACTTGAAATAGGACCAAAGATTTGCTCAACAAGAATAGAAGAAAAAAAACTTTTTCTATTTACAAATTTCATCATATATATGAATATATGTGTTGTCCTTAATACTAGTAGTCCTAAGATATAATCGAATCTTAAAAATATGAAATGTGAGGTTAGAAACTTAATATAGAGGGAGTTTAGAGAAAATATTGTAAAGAGGTGAAATTCTTATAAAATGAAATTCAGTTTATCAAAATTCTATTTATAAATTGACTCTGTAACAATAAAATATCTGATATTAAAATATGTTCTACTCTTAATCAATTTTCTAAAGTTTCACAATTTGATATTAATTTTATTTTATTTTATAACAATTAGCATATTCTACTAAAATAAAATAAGCTAAGTCATAAAATAATCTATTTTGATTTGTTTTAAAATTGTAAGATGTGAATTATTGAAGATACAACATAAAACATACAAAATAGTGATAACTTGTATTAAAAAAAACAGATAAAATATATAATAAATGATGGAAAAAGTAGGTAGATGTGGGAAATAATTTAGTTTGTAATGTAGTTCATAATGTAGCTGAAAGTTGAGGAATGATTTGGTTTGTTGGTTTAGTTACTTTAGAATGTCTGTGGTTTCATTAATTAGATGTAAACAACACACAGGTTGACTTCATCTTTAGCTTTTGTCTTTCCTTCCTAACGCGTAATCCACAAACACTTCCGTCTATACTACAAACTTGGAATGGGAAACACGATCCCGCGTTCCATTAATTAAATGCCTCATATATTTTCTTATTTATTTATTTAGATACATGCTAAAATTATTAAAAATTATATTAACAACATAAAAAAAATCATAAAAAATATTTATTTTTTAATTTTTATTATGTATCATTTAACGCTTGTTAAATTTTTTTTTTCGTGTAAAGTGCTACAAGATCATTAAATATTCCTAATTATTACAAATAATAAAATAGACAAAATTCACTAAAGTCCGTGTATATCTTTCCTGAAAATATAATAGTTAAAATACTAACATTTATTTAGTAATTATTTGTAATTATTTATGTTTTTATTATCGTATTTCACTTGATATATAGTAGAGTAGACATTCGCTTAAGTTCATACTCATTTAAGTATGCATCCCGCATAAATTCGCATTTGAGAAGGCAAAATTCTTAGATCAATAATTTTGTAATTTTATTTTCTGAAAAATCACATAAAGTCATTTGACGACTATTTTTTAGATTCATTCACTCAGTTGATCATGTTGTAAAATCCCACGAAGGGCAAAGAGTGCACTCTTAGCTTGATTTAACTTATGATAAATAAATAAGGAAAATCTTTCAACTCACTCATTAACATTAAGATAGATAGTACTTTCTAATGGTTTGAAGATAATATCGTGTTGGTCAACTTCAACTTCGTGCAAACCAAGTATTCATATTTTATATTTTGTTATATATATAGAGTATATGAATAAAATAAAAAGTTCATCCGGTAACATATATTTTATATCTATCATATCTCTCATCTTTCACACTCCCTACAAATTTCCAACACCCATTATATTTATATTCCATATTGTAATTATATGATCCGTAATATTTCATATTATAATATGACTTTTAAAATTTTATAAGTTCACATCCCAATTAAATCCGTATTAAACTTTCAAGATTAAAATGCAGACTTAAGTGAGTTTTACTGTCAAAAAGTGTATTTTTAAGATTTCTTTTTACATTGATTAAAAATAATATGTAAACAAAATAATAATTCCATAAGATTCACATTATTACTGATAATATTTTTTTTTTGCAAAGGTTATTATTTTATTAAGATTACCTTAAAAGTATAAAATAATATTAATTAGAGATATTATTGTGGATTTTAAGTTAGAAAAATACTTTTTTCGTGACTTATTTTTTCCTTATAGTTATACGACACTGGTACAACTGAGTGGAAGAAGTACCTATTTTTTTTTTTAATTTTTTAAGGTGATAAGTAATTTAAAATAAACACAAAATTCAAAATTATGTAACTTTTTAAACGGAGTTTATTTTCTTCAAAAATGTTTGCTACTTAATTTTTTTTATTCCTGATAGTATCTCCATTAAACAAAGGAGGGAAAACCATATAACTATATCTTTAATCTAGGGATTTAACGTTATTTTCTATTTCTCCCAAAGAAATTGAAAATAGTTGTTATGTTGTAGTTTATTGGAGCAATCAGTTATATGTTTGCAGAAAGAATGAGATAAGCGGTAGACACGACTAGGAATAATGATTATTGCTGTTTGTTGGGATTGAAGTTTGGAAAGACATAAATTATTTGAGCAAATGGAATTAGGTTTTGTTTTTGTTTAGGTTTCGGAGATGACAACTATAACTCAATCTATTTGCCGACAACATTTTCTGTTCCCGTGTATGCAACCCTACCATAGTAGATGGTTATTTGTACTTTTAAATTCTATAAAAATATTTTATTTTTTTTATTGTAAACTATTTTTTTGTTTGCTATTTTGCAAACATTGCGAGAAAAACACACACGTGTATATCTAGAAAAGTTAAAAGCTGTTTGAAGTGTGAAACTCGCAGGTAGCTTTCAAATATTGTAATCAAATAATCACATCAAATCTCACATATTAAATATTAGATGTAATGTTTTTAAATATCGGGATATGACTCATTACATATTTTTTAATTTGTTGAACATTACACATTGCAAGTTGTCAAATTTTAACTTGAAATGTAACTTATATAAGTACGGTTTTTATATTTTAAAATTTGATATAAAATTAAACAATGATATTTTAACTATTAAATTTTAATAACTTTATCTTATAACATGAGGTGTTATTTTTTAGATAGTTTTAGAATATTGAGATTGAGAAAATGAAAAACTAATAAATCATTTAAAAAATATTATATAATATTATAAAAAAAATTGTCAAATTTTCAAAATATTACTTTTCTAATAAATTTTGAAAAATAGCTGTTTGACGTGAATTGGACGGTGTATCTTGATAAGGTGCACATCACATCACAGCATAATGACTTCCTTCTTCACGTAATTTGAGTTGCATTTGATAGGGGACGTTAGAAGATTTTTCATTGACTTCATTTATATTTGTAAGAATTATTTATGATTTTATAATTTAAATTTACTCTAATATATTTTGAGTAAATTCGCTAAAATAAGACGTTAACATTTTCTATACGTTTTCTATTTAAAATTATGACGTGAATTATTATTGGATAATTTCTTTTAACAATAAATGCTCGATTAAGCTGAGTGTTTAAATTTATCTTATTAAGACAATTTTAGTATAACCTCAATCATTAATATTGATTTTTTATACAGGCGTTCCTAATTTTAAAACAACCTTATTCATTAGAAAAATCGTCACCCGACTAAAACATTGAAAGGAATTTCTTACTTATCTTAATACGAATCATATTTTTAATTTTTAATAAGTGTCTTTCTAATTTTCATTTAAAATTTGTCTTATGAACATCACATGTTTTTTTTTTCTTCTAAAATAACAACTTCCTCAATTTATCATTTTTCAATAATGGTATCAAATTCTTGTGATAATGATAACATCCATATGCGTAAATAAAAAAGTAATATAGATCAAATAAACTGTTCGATTCCTTCAAATGCTTGTATTTTCTTTTTATTTTGCACCTTCTCATACTTTTTGAAAATAAAAATAAGAATTTTACGTTAACGTATTATATATCTAATTTAAAAATATAGTATATCAGTAAATGTGAGATAAATTTATTTATAAAATACGATCATCTTACATTTTCTCACTCGAAACACTATATATACCCCCAAAATTCTTTTTAATTCCAGTTTTATCCTTGCACTAAAAAAAAGTAAATATTAAACAGTAAATTTCTTCTCTTCCAACATTCCACCTCCTGCAGCTTTAATATTTTGAAACTATTATTTCTCTCTTCTGTTTGCTCATGCAGTGCACCCCCAATATTTTGAAACCATTGACCTGGCTCATTCTCTCTTCTTTCTTCTTTCTTCTGAACTTTGTTAAACTGATCCCAAACAGAAAAAATAAAAAGATAAGAAACGGATACTCATTCTTTCTTCCAACTTCATCCACAGTTTGTATCATAATGGATTTGTAGGTTAGAGAAAAGTAGCTAGTTTGTGGTTTTGAAAGATAGGAACCAGTTGATGAAGTTTGGCAGAGTAGCTTGGTCTGCTCTGTAGTGGTTTTGCGTGAAGTGAAGGAAATGTGACCAAGTAAAATCTGGATATTGTTTCGTCCCATCCATGCTAACAACTTCATCCGGGGCTCTCAACACCTTGTATTCTTTGGGGCACTGAAAGAACGCCAACGACTTCCTCTCCTTGTACTTGTTAACCGCTGCCTCATGCATGCAACTTTTGTATCTCCCATTCGATAATGCCTGCACAACCAACACCTTCATCATTCCTCATCTCTACTTCTTTAACCACTATACACCATATATACTTCAAACATGTCAAGACGAAACCATCGAACTAGGTGTTGAAGATTTAAAGGCTCCCAACAACAACAACAATGTGACGGAGATGATAAGGAACAGCTTGGCCATCAACATGGACTTTATGAAACACGACCATTACACTGAAACAGCTCACAAAGAAGCGTTTCCAAGTTGGTTTTCGAAGCCGGAGAGGAAACCGTTACAGTCCACAACGATAAAGGCTCATGCAGTGGTGGAGAAGAACCTCCTGCGCGCCAATGGTGTTAGCCGGTCACCGGAGGTGCCACGATTACGGGTTCAGGAAGCCAATTAGAAGCCATTATAATAACTACTTTTAAACTCTTTGTCACTCTGAATTCTCTCACTAGAGTATGAAACGGATATCAAAATCCGTTTCTTGAAAAAATTTGCTTTCATGAAATCTGTTTCGTTTTTTTTTTTATTTTGATGTTTCAGGTTGTGGCGTCCTGTGAACGCACCACCAGAAGCCTCACCTCCGCTGGTGCGAAACCAGAATTAGTATAAGCACTAGAGAGGATGAGGGCATAGTGGACCCAGAATTAACTTCACTACAAGTTCTAGTCTCCATGCACAAATTTTTCACGCTTTATTTGGATACGTAGTGGTGATATCACCACATTACAGACATGCGAATATTAAACAAACCAATGTCGCGCTTTAGACATTGATTTTGTCTACATTTATTTATTTTTATATTTTTCTCTTTTGATTACATTACAACATAGCTTTATTATGTTTGTGAAACGAAATTCATAATTTGTTTCAGAAAAAAAAATATGGAAACTTATGAAACGGATTTCGAAATCCGTTTCATACTTTTCTGAAATGGATTACGAATGGAAAAAAAAATTAAATTTGTGAAACGAAATTCATAATCCGTTGCATAAAACTATGAAACGGATTTTGGGATCCGTTTCATACAAAAAACATGGAAATTTATGAAACGGATTTCGAAATCCGTTTCATACTTTTCTGAAATGGATCACGAATTCTGTTTTTGGAAAAAAATTTAAAATTTGTGAAACGAAATTCGTAATCCGTTTCATACTTTTCTGAAACGGATCGTGAATTCCATTTTTGGAAAAAAATTTAAAAATACCAAACGGATTTTGAAATTCATTTCGCTTTTTCTTGAAACAGATCACGTGTGGATGACCTTGGAACAATGACTTAGGAGCAGCTGAAGGAAGGAGGACCACTGTTACAACTTCAGAAAAGCAAGGACCACTAGCACTGGAAATAGCACTTTCAAATGAGAGATGGAAAATTGGGACCACTCCAGACAACACATAATAACGAGAATGGAGGAAAGAGAAGAAAGAAAATGGATGTGAAGGATTGGGGTGCAACACTGCAATAAATATCAACTGCAGTAAATTCACTTTAATTATCCCAACAACTGAGACAGGTAAAAAATTATTAGGGTCAATAATGTCATTTTTGGGTTCTTTAGGGGTGTAGGGAGAAGCCCCCATCTCGAAAACTTCCGTTTACTTACTAACGATAAGTCCAGTCCATGTTGAGAGCAAGGTACATACATATTATTGGGCTATGACTAGGCTATATTTATGAAATTTCAATTTCCACATTTTGGATCCATATTCAACATATGCTTACAACAAATTATTGCCACTTGATAATTTTTTCAATGAAATGGTTTAAACAACATTCATTTTTATTAACTCGTCAAACAAACATGTTACATGTTACAATAAACCGTATACAAATAACTAAACCTGATAAATGAATATTTAAACAAATGAATAAGAAACTTTCTGGTCAGGAATACAAATATTAAAATTACTATGTACGGGAGTGGTTACAAGAACACGTCTTACAATAGGTTTAGATACCCATATCTTTCCCATTGTCACCAGGAAAGAAAGAAAAACTACATAATTTCGTGATAAGATACGACATGGTTACAAAAAAACAGCTCCATTACAGTATTCTTATCCTTTCATACAAGAACGAAAAAAAAAAAGACAAAGTAAATTAATTCAAAAAGCAATCAGTCATGGTCGTATTATGATAAGTGAGTATTAAGAACTACAGGTCTTCGACAATATGGGCAGTCTCCACAGCAGCGAATCCATGGATCCAAGCAAACAGAGTGGAATTTATGGCCACATGGCAGACGTATCAGCTCATCTCCATCTGTGAAAGTTTCCAAGCATATACTACAGTCCTGCATTACCTTGGAATCCAATCCTATCTCGCTGCTGCTAAAAACTTCCTGATTCAAACAGTCCAAGGCCTCCTGAGTAAGTCCAGGTGGTTTTTTGTTTAGTTCCTGCAAGAACTGGGACCTTCCCATCTGTGAAGTCAAGTCAGTAACTAGAGTGGCTCCAGTTGCAACTTCATTTGATGATTCACTTTCCCGATCCTCACCTAATGAATCTATACCATGTTGCCTAAGGAAACAAATCAAACATAATTCCATCAGCCAATTAAAGGGCAAGGGTTGATCTGTTGATCTTTTCAACAATAATAATCAAGAATACACTAAGAACTTCGACGGCGACATCAATTGGAGCATCTATCACAATACATCGGTCTATGAAAGAAGATAAAAAATCTTCTTATTACATGAATGATAAGTTCTACATGAAGCAATTGTGTGCTATGAGAAGCTCAACTAATGCCATACCCTTAGCTAATAACCAAGAGACAAATAATTGCATGTATTCATTTGAATAGCAAAATTACCATCGATTAGTTCCCTAAACATAAAATTGAATCCAGAGTAATCGGCTCAGTGTGCAAAATAGGCATCAACACATTGACCAAAAGAGTAGTCTCCACATGTTCTGTATTAGAGAAAATACGTAGAACATGGTTTGCACACATATCACGATAATACATCGAAGACAACAAAACCAACTGTCCATATGCAATTAAGGATTTTCTTTTTTTCCCAAAGGATTGTTTTGCATCAAAGGAAATAAGTTAATGTATGCCCAAGAGGTTGTTAACTGGACATTTAAGCAACGACATCAAGAAAGAATTGTCACATTAACACCATAGCCACACTTATCAATATTAAATAATCAGATAAGATAATGTTCGGTAAAGAGATAATCTCAACACAGAATTTAACTTGATCTTAGTGTCACGGGGATAACAGAACCCAATTAACAAGTAAAATCACGACCACGATTAATGAAGACAGACTAATACAATGTCATCCAATATCCATATCAGCAAATAGATGAAAAGCATGCTTACAAGGTTACATGATAATGTCCCATTTTAAAAACTTCCAAATAATAAAAAAAAGAAAATAAATAAAAATTTTCCGTACCAAACAATTAATATATTTATTTCAGGGTGGGGCAATAACATAATGTAGATAGATAGATACATTAACATACATAGAGGTCAAAGCACACCTGTTTCTAGACAGAGGTTCCCCTCTCAACCTCTGAAGGAGTCTGGCCCGTGCAAGAACAACGCCCACAGGTAGCCTCTCACTGGTACTTCCTCCAAGACTGCCTCTTACGGTTTCTTCAGAATCAACGCTATCATTTATGAAAGACCGTCGATACCGCCCACCGACTCTATCAGATGCACGCTCCTAACGACCAAAAAATTCACCTCATAAAAAATCTAATCGTCACAGCCACAACACTAATATCATATCAACATGCCGCTCGTAAAAACAATTCAACAGGTACTATGCATACAAATCTTCAGGAATTTCAACTTTCAATTGCAGTAACTAATCTGTGGGATAGGGCAAGAACAGAAGGAAAATGAATATACCGGGTGATGACGGAGGCGGCGCACGTGGTGGCGACGGCGGAAAGAATCGGCGGCTTGGAGTTCTGTGTCGAACCCTAGATCGATAGCATTTCGTCCCAATCGATGCCTTCTGGTGTGGAATAGCTCCGAAGCGCTCGTCATACACAGCGAATCACGATTCAGTGTTCCTGATTCGACGAGCGAATGAAGAGTTATGAAGATATGGAGAAAAGGGAAAGGGAGAGATAGAAGGGTCAAAGGCAATGGCAAGTTCGATGAAGAAGCGGAACAGTCTGCGATTCTTCGCTCATCCAATCTCTTTTTTTCCAAGAAAGTTCACAGAAATTGAAATCGTCGATTAAATAGAGAAACTAAAAAAAAAAAAGAAAAAGATATTTTAATGATTTTGTCTAATAATAATAGTTTGTAATGTAACTTGTCAGACACTAAGATATTGTTATAGTTAAGGATTGGGCCATTTGAAAGAACGAGAATGATAGACATCCGCAACGTATTTATCAAAAACTGTTTTAATTTTACTTTCGAATATTGTTTTACTATTATATGAAGTCATTTATATTTTTTTTGCAACTATAATGTTACTGTATATTATTTTAAATTTCTAATATATATAAAAATCTAAAAGTTATTGATCGAAAGACCATGTATTAATATTAAAATTTACTATTGATGACTCGTGGTCGTGGATAACAGCGAGGTATAATAGTTTAAACGGTCACGTCAAACCACCAAAAACCATGTTATTAAATTAAATCATTTAATTATTACAGTACTGGTTTAATTACAAAGTTGCTAATTAAAATAAAATAAATGAATATATTTACGCTAATGTATATATAGTTCTTATACTTTTCACAATTCACAACTAATTTTTGTGTATATGATTTTCTTACAATTTTATTTTTAAATAATTAACACCTTTTAAGCATCACGTAAGTCTATAAAATTGGATTAAAACTAATCTATAAATGTATTAGATCATAAAAAATATTATTAAGAAAATATTTCAATTCAAAGGACGCCAAAAAAAAACAGAAAAAAGGAATAAATTGCATAAAAAAGTACTTGTATGATAATGCAAATGGTAGATGTAATTAATTTGTAATCATATATTTGTTGTTTTGTTCCAATCAGTTGGGCTATTAACCATCAATTCAGTATAATCGTTTCGATGTTAAAATAATAAATGCTTTGAAATATTATCTTACATAATACAATATACTAATTTTAAAATTGATTATCAATAATGATTTTTTTATTATAATAATAAGGGTTAAATATATTTTTTCTCTTAACTCTCAATAAATTTTAAAATTAATTTATTTTAAAATTTTTGACTGATTTCGTTTTTCATCTTTTAAAATACATAAATTTAATTATTTTAATCAAATTTTATTAAATTTATTTAACATTTCAAACATATTTTATAATAATATTTAATTTAATATTAAAACAAAAATATATCAAATAATATAAATAACTTAAATATAATATAATTTTTTTTTATTTTATTTTAATTCATAAAAATATTTCCATTTTAATTTTTTCCTCCTTCACTTTATTTAACATCATCATATGGAGTATTAGACTTAGAGGAAGAGGATAAGGTTGTAGAAATGTTGACAGAAGATAAGCCTTCATTTTTAGTGTTAATCACTATTTAAGTCAAAACCGGGAAAAATTGTCCGAAACACCTGCGCTGCGTGTCGATAAAACTGGCCTGATATGACATTACGAAACGACAATACAATTTCGAATATTTGATAACATAAAGCTTTCGAGTTTCAACAACATATCTCTCTTAGCCGGTGTGGCTACGCTGAAAAAAAAACGTATCCCTGACAAGAAATTCGGAGTAAATTTAATTATATCGGATCGGATAAAGGAATAATATTGGATAAATAAAATTAATCAAAATAAATAAATAATATTATCGCTTATTATTTTCGTATTACTTATCTTACTTCTTACAGTATTATTATTTAATATCAATATTACTTATTCATCATTTATTATATTATGTGGGAATAGTGAGAGGATCAATCAAACAGTAGCTACAGGATTTGAGTTTTTGTATAGTAAACAAGTGAATGACGCAGTTCAAAAGATGTGTATTCACGTTTTAAATAAGAAAAATGATGGTATGATATTCGTTTTTTGACTTTTATTATTTATTTTTTCTAACGATTTAATATGGTTCATTAATTTTTTTAAGGAAATATTGATATATTAATTAATGGTCTATACTAAATCACTTTAAAAAAATAGAATCATAGTATAATTTTTATAAATGAATATATCTAATTTCTTGTATTTTTAATAAAGTGGTCGGTATTTATTAAAATATAATTTATTTTCTTGAATTAAATAACCGGCTTTTATCTGTTGACAAAGAGATAGAGAATTGACTCTTTAGTCTTGATTTCTTTATTTTTTTTAAATGAAAAAGGAAAGACGTTTATGGCATTAATCATGACTGAACGATCAATTACGCCAAACTTGCCTACACATTACAGACAAAGAAATCCTCTTCCCATTATGTCCTTATAAATGTTAATGACTAGTTTGGAGAATCAGAATTAGTTTCGAAAAAATATATAATAATATTTTTTAAAGTACATGTTATAGAATATTTTGTTTTTATAAAAAAGTGTTTCATAATTTTTATTAGTATTTACTACGATAACGGTTGATAAAATGCATAAGGTGGTATATTTTTATTTTGTTGGTATTGATAAAAAAAAGTGAATGGAATAAATTATATTTTGAGGAAATACAGAATGAATGTAAATATTTTATTGTTATTTACCTCATTTAAAAAAAGAGAAAACATATACTATTAAATTAAAAACAACTTCAACTTCGTGATAACTCTTTATATTAAGTTAGCTAATTTGCTTATTTTAAAGGAAAATATTTTATTAATCATTGTTTTTGTTGTAGAGTATATATATATATATATATATATATATATATATATATATATATATATATATATATAAATATATATATTTTTTTTTTTGTTTAAATATGTATTTAGAAAAAGAAAATACACGTACTGGACTTAACCTTTAATTGTTGCTAAAAAATAGTGAAATTAATTATTTACCATTGATTTAATTCCGATTTGATACAATATACACTTATATATTTATCGTATTCATTATTTAAACTTGACATGGTATTCGTAAATAAATAACATAATCTTATACTTAAAATTTTCATTACAAATTTATTATAATATTTTAATAAATATTATTACATTTAAAACGCAAGAGAGACTATAAAAAATGGGAATCGTTTTATGTTGTTAATTAACTAAAAATATGTAATATATATATATATATATATATATATATATTTTATCTTTATATTTTAAAAAAAAAATAATAAAATAATTTAATAATAAAAATATAAAGATATATCAAGTTTATAATGAAAGTTTGTTCACAAATCACTTATGATAAAATTAAATAATCTGTTTCTAACTGAAGTGACAAGTTAAATAAACTGATTTGATTTGTCATCTCACGCACTAAATGGTAATTTTCTTGCCTCTGAGAGGGCCGTTCTGAAAAATATAATAAAATAAAACTGTTACAAGTAAATTATCTTTGGCCTTTTTCTTCTTTAGTCTCCTTTGAATGAAGTGAGATAAATAGAAGCATAGCAATAGATGGGACAAAAATGACTGCGTAATAATGAGCTAATATTCATCATCTGTTTTCTTCACTACACCAGAAGAAATGTAGTGTGAGATAGATAACAATGGAATCTAGCATAAATGCTTTGATGATTAAAGACGCATTTTTCCTGTTACATTCAATATTCCACACTCCGGCTTCAGAAACAATCGCCTCATGTAATGGGGCAACACAAAGCCCAAGCTGCACCACAAACGAGGCTTTCATATGATTCCTTCAGGACAATTTTATAGCACAAAAGTTGGTGATGTAAAACGAAAACTAGAATCATATCTGGATGCGATCATGAACTTTTAGTGATCAATATTGCCTCCTTTATCAAGTGCTCACAACTATGTGGACTCTTCGTTCGTACTCCGTAACTGTACCATTACCAAACAGACCAAAAAAAAAGGTACGATACCAGACTTTTGCAGATACATATATATAGTTTAATAATAATAAACTTGCTATGATACATATAAGCATCATGCATGGTCGGGAAGTGTAAGAACACGACCGTGTTGCCCTCAACCACGAGAAATGATTACATGTTGTTATTCTGACTATAATAATATATTCTTATCCTTTCTAGGAGAAGGGTTAATTAACAATGTGTGACACGACACGACTACATGATACGAGATCAGTAGAATGTTGTTGTGGAACACTGATTAAGGTTGGTGTTTGGGGATGTCAACACCATCAACGTTTCTGAACCAAAATGTCTGGTTTAAACGAGCTGCATCCTCTGGAACATCTTCCATCACCCACTCATGTCCTTTGGGGAAGTAAATTCCTGTGCGTGGGTGTGGGACCCACCACGCTGAATCCTCTACCCTCCCACCACCACTCTTTGAGATTTCTCCAGAGCTTTCTGCAGCAGAAGCTCGCGCAGTAGCAGAGAATTTGCTGAGTCCACTCTTTGCTCTCTTAGCTCCCCTGCAGATAAAGGCTTGATCTTTCAATTTCTCCGCAAAAACAAAAAAGAAGAACAAAAATCTGAAAGAGCAGACAGAAAGACTATGATGTTGAAAAATAGTAAAAACTATGTTGGAGGTTCGAAAACTTACCCCAGAAGCAACAAGTTTGATTTGGTGATGCCTCCTCTAACCATTAGCTGCAAGAAACGGAATAAGTAATAAGTGAATTATGGTACAAAAAAACTAATGTGTGAAGGTTTAGGCTTTTCAAAGTGTGGAGAGGCTATGAGGGTATTTATAATGACAGTAATATAATAGTGTGGAATAAGTTCCATTGCACGTGTGAGGCACGAAACAGAGAGATTTAAGATGTGAAAGGCGAAAAGGTTTGTTTGTGTATAATTGTGGTGTGGAAATGAATCTGCGGCTATAAAACCTTGCTTTGGATACAAAACGTTTCTAGAAATAGGAGGGAGTTCTAAAATTGTGGAATTTTTCTTCCAATTATTTGATCTCCTATCTGCAGGAGGATATATATGGAGTTGTGTTGTGGCATTGTACTTGGAAAAAGGGTTTTTAATATTTAATTATTGTCCCATTGAATCGTGGGTACTCCGTGTGAGAATAAATGCTACGACGAGTCTCGTGTTTTGTTCTTCTTTTTCAATGCACCAATTTAACACCATCAATGAGTTAAGCGCGTAGCATAAAAGAGTTGAGCTACTTATAAAAGTGGAAATGAACAAGTGGGTGGGTGAGTGCATTAGAAAGCAGATTTAGTTTGTAGCTGCTCTTATTATTCACACACTTCTTTAATTTTACTTTCTCCTCAAAAATTAATATGTAATAATCGTCGAGTGAGAAGTTAAATTAATGGATCAAGTGGCGTTATTCACTGTGACGCGACCAAAATTAACAGTTTCTTGAAGGATATAGTTGTTTAAAAAAATCTATGCAGTTTACAATCTGATGAATGAACATGAACTTTACCAGAATAAATAAAAATCTTACAAGAATAAAACATGTACATGCACCTACCTTGGGTATACGAATATGTTGTTTAACATCAAAAGTTCATTTTCCACATTGTAAGTCAAACGTGGACGATTAAGAGCATATTTAGATCGATATGCGTTAGTGGAAACTTTTAGTTGTAACACGAATCGGTGAGATATAATTAGACTAACAATGGTCGAGAATATAATTATGAGTCTAAGTCTCATATTAGATAAAAATAAGAAAGTTAAGTACCAATATAAAAGATGAAAATCTATTATTTTAAATTTTTTGGTTGAAAGTTGTGTGAATCTCTTGTATGTGGGTTGAACTCATATTTTATTGTTGTTGTGTTTCTCAAATTTTAATGTCCCATTAATAAGCTCATGTATAAGCATCAAATATGTTTATTTGAAACAAATTGGTTTATATTGCAAGTGATATCAGTTCTTTTTGTGATGGAAATCAATATTGGTTACGTCACAAACAAATTATGGTGTTTGAATTACAATTTTAAGTATAAAAATTTATATCATAACTATCGATCATAATAATAACTTTTGATTAAGTGAAAAAATATAGATCCAAGAATATAATAATTTGGCGATTCTTTAACAAAAGTTGTAAAAAAAATTATATCTAAACAATTCAATTTCTTCTTATATAGAGAATTATATTTGTTCCGATAGGTTCTATGATCTCACATCACTTAGGAGTTAATGTCAAAAAATTCTTTCATTCTTCTATCATTCAAAGTGCTTTTTAAATATGAAACCTTGACTAGATTCAGACTGCAAAATGGATAATACCTTAGGGTGGCAATATGGGTTTGGCCCGATAAGTCAACCCGCCAAAAAAACACAGGACGACCCATGACATTGAACCTGTTGGTCCGCAAAAACTCGCAACCTGCGCAGGCCGGCATGCTAGCCCGCATAAAAAAATGTTCAATTATAAAATTATCATATAACTCTCCAAAGTCTTTGCTTAATTTTGCGAACCTGTTAAAGTCTTCCAATTGGTTGAACATCGAAAGCTTTATTAAAAAAAGATGGATTGACTCACAAGCTCGCTCTTATGCAAGACAAAACAAAATTTTCAGTCCGCCTTGAAAATGCAAGACGAGCCGACCTGACCCACATTTTACAGACAAAGTATGGGTCAGGCCTAAACAACCCCTTACCTTCTTAATGTATAGTGATTGTCCAAATCGATACCTTAATACATTTTAGCGTGTATTCAATAAAAAGGTTTAGTAATTATTTTTGGAAATGAAAATTAAATAATTCGTAAATTTTTATACACTTTTTATTTTTTTTCGAGTCTCCTTGATATTTTTAAGAAAATATTTTTGTTTTCTTAAAATTTAATAAAATATTTATAAACTGTACTTTTTTTTGTCTTTATTACATTTTATGCCATGATAAATAAATATATGTGAATTAGTACAAAGTTGTGTAAATAACAAGATAGAAAAATAAAGAAAGAATAATTACTTTATGGAATTTCTAAAATAACACATAAATAAAAATAAGAATTAATATTCTGATAGTTAAAAAATGAATATAATTTAACTTATACACGGGTAAGATTACTAACACCTTCATAATAATTATTCTTTAATAGATTGAAAATATAAAAAGGTTCGATTACCAAAACTTAAAAAATAATTCGTTCTTAAGAATTGTTATTTTTTTTCAAATACGGTTGTAAGGAATATTTTTCATCGTTACAAAATACAATTTTTTTTATTTATTTATTTGATCAACAATAAACTGAAGAGAAGAAAAATAATAAAATTAGTTTTTTAGTTTAGTGAAAAAAAATGGTTAAAAATAGCCGTGAGTTTTACTATATTATTTTGTATGCAGGAAAGATTTAAAAACATTTAATCAGTCCTTTAAGTGATATGAATCCATCTAAACCAGAATCAGCCTAAACATTATCTTGTTTATATGTTTTAAACAAAAACAGAAATGTTTCTGAAAGTCGAAACAGAACAAAATAAAAAAAAAAAAAAAAAAAACAACCGCCATAGTTGCATTTGGTGACATGTTGCGTAGAAACAAAGACCTGCTACCAAAGCCAAAATCTTTAGTAATCTTCACAGTTATGTCTTCCTTCACACCCCAATGGGTAGTTGCAGAATCGCTTGAGGAGAAAAAGTACAGAGAAAAGGAAAAGAAGAAGAAGAAGCTTGCATTGTTTTAATTAATTATTTATTTTTTCTGTGACGAGAAACGATGAAAGGCAAAATGAAGAGTTCCAAACTGAAGTTGGGGATACCTGCACTTTCCTTCCTTTTCTCCCTTTTCTTCGTTGCTGGCTTCTTTGTATCTCCTCTCCTATTTCAGGTTTCTATATTGCTCTTTCTTTCTTGGGTTCTTGTGCTTTCATTATTCACTAGCAACGATTTCAGGATTTGGACGATGTGGGCTCAAAGTCAAGAATACTCCAAGAATCTGAGAAGAAAGTATATGAACCTGTTGAGCATGGTGAATCTGGGGAATCCTTTTTTGATTCAATCCCTTTTCAGGTGAATTCCCTTTGTTTTCTTTCCTCTGGGGTTGGATCAGTGGATTTTGGTTTAGTCATAATTTGATGTATGTTATCTGATGAATTTACCTGATTAAGGTTTTGATGATATGATAATGCATGATGGTTCATAATTCATATGTTTTTTAATGAATAAAATTTGGCCATTAATTACTGATGTTTCTGGATTATCATTAGTGCCTTTGTTCGTCAATTTTCCTGCACTTGTGACATCATTAACAATTTAGCAGTAACTCATCAGTTGTTGGAGGCACTTTTTCGGGAAAGGTTTTGTTAAAATCTCTTACAAAAATAGGAAGATACGTTAACTTGTTGGACATTGCAAATGTGAAGATATATCGGCTTTGTGGAATAGGATTAGCAATTGCTGGATTGTACATGGCGTTAGTAAAAGCCATCCAAGGTACATTTGATTAATTAACTCATCACTGGTTTAAAAGTGGATGGCATCTATTTGACATAAAGATTCCAAATAGAAATTGCTGTTTTATGTAGTTTGTACTCAATTCTGCTTATGATCGTCACTTCATTTGTTTCAGTGTGATTCCCTTTTTTTCTTTTGCAGATTTTAAGTTGGAGACCACGGGCACTTTACTTTCCAAACTTCACTAGTGTGGAAGCATGTGAGCAAATAATTGAAATGGCAAAGCCAAAACTTGAACCATCAAAACTGGCTTTGCGGACAGGAGAAACTGCTGAGAGCACAAAAGACACTAGAACAAGGTACTGTTTTGAGCAAACCCTTTTCCTATCATCTATTGTAATATATGTGGAGTAACTTTTTGGACCTCTCACAGTGAGAAAGATGGCCTAACATATGATACATGGATGGATGGATACGTGAATAGGAGAAAATACATCTCTGATACAAATTTACAGTTTGATACCTACACAGAATGCATATTTAAGTTTGTATGAAAATCCATAAAACATACTAAATATATAAGTGTATTGTGTAAATTCAAATTAAGAATATTTCTTCTAAAAATTACTGAAATAAAAATTATAAACTAATTTTTATTATTTACATATGTAACATTATCAATCTCATTGTTAAACAGTTCCCTCTTAAAGATACAGTGTTTCTATATTTTTATATCATACATATTTACATATTGCTCGTAGTTATATTGTAGATAAATGCTTTAGAAACCTCTTAACTCAATTTTTGGTAAATAACTTCTGATTTTGGAAGTTAAGAATGTTACATATGTTAGAGTAGATACACATTGAAGATGACGGTGAGACATTTGTGTTGCTGCCATATGCTAATTGTTCTCTGGCAACAGTTCAGGCACATTTATCAGCGCATCAGGAGACAAATCTGGCATCTTAGACATGTTAGAGAGGAAAATTGCTAAAGTTACAATGATACCAAGGAGCCATGGGGAAGTATGTCTCTTTCCTGAGTATTTTTTGCGACCTTCCACAGCACTGTAAGTGTTCATGTATGAGTAAAGCCGGAATGCTGTCACAATTTTGCAGAAATTCAATATATTGAAGTATGAGGTTGGCCAGAAATATGATTCTCATTATGATGCGTTCAACCCAGATGAATACGGCACTGTTAAGAGCCAAAGGGTATATTAAGTTCTTAATGAGTACAACTTGTCAAACACTTCGTTCGTATGTTTTCATAGGAATATGCAAGTATAAATTTATCATGTCATTTCAGCAATTCCCTTGTCTGCAGGATCTCTCTATGATGAGTATTCATTCTATATGGAAAACAATTTGTGGAACTTGCTCAGTAATGTTGGCTATATGTTTTATTCTTTTCTGAATGTGTGTCTTTGCTGGTTTATCATGCAGATGGCTTCCTTTCTGTTATACCTATCAAATGTTGAAGCAGGAGGAGAAACAATGTTCCCTTATGAGGTGGATTTGGAAATTAATTACTGTCACTAACTCTAATATATTACACTGTGAAATCTTGACTTGATTGTAAGCAGTCGTTTAAGTATTCAAATTTGCAGGGTGGTCTGCATATTGATACGGATTATGATTACCTAAAATGCATTGGTTTGAAGGTTAAACCACGACAGGGCGATGGACTTTTATTTTATTCACTGTTACCAAACGGGGAAATTGATAAGGTAATCTTTCATTTTCAGATGTATGAATATGATTGGTGTTACTTTTACAATACGCATGGACATAGAAATTTTCATTAAGCAAAAGGGAAATGAAATACATGCAAAAACTTAGAAATGTAGTAATTTTCAGAACTTAGTGCAAAGTGGTCATTTTGTTTGTCAAACCCACTTCTGGTTTTCTGGATATTTCTGCAGACTTCTCTTCATGGAAGTTGTCCAGTGATTAAGGGAGAGAAATGGGTGGCAACAAAGTGGATTGATGATAAAGAGCAATGAAATTCATATCTTCTAAATTTTTCAATATTTGTATTTTAATATGTAATGAATATTATAATTTGGTCATAGCTATGTTACTTTTGAATAAAAATATTGTTTATGTACACTGAATTACCTTAGTTTGTCTTATTTGTACAGTGTCTTTGTCATGACATGTCCCCTTTCTATAAATGTAATACCGATTTGATTTTATTTAATAAAAAGATTACCAGGATGTTATAATTCAAGTTAAATAATAAATTATTAGTAATAAAAGATGTGTATAGAAATTGCGTATTGAACACTCGTAAAAATATAACATGCATTGTTTAAAAATATGTAGTATAATGAATCTCACTTAAAATGAAGTAAAAGTTCTAAAGTAACTTGAACGTTAAAATGTCTTTATAAATACTTTAAAAAAACTAAAATTCTTGAAGCAAGTTATTACCTTTCAATCCAAAAACATAAATATATCTAAATTTCGTAAAAGTTACCAACAACTTTGTAACAACATTCGACTTTTTAGATTTTTTTCCTCATATTGTAAGCTTAAGAATAAATGTTTAAGGACCTGTCCCATAAAACACTAATTTCATAAACATTCACGACATTTGGAGTATTTATGTCATAAAATATAATTAAATATAGTGAATCAAGTTGTTTTTATTCTAATCCATATTTTTTCTCTTATACCATTTGCATTTTTAGTCTCTAATAGAAGATTAAAACCATATTATTTGTTTATACACCGAATAAGGTTTTCTACGAACTAAAATAAAAACAATAATATTTTCAAAACCTGAAAAACATTTAAGCTGCAAACAAAATAAAAATGGACCAAGACAAAATATCGATAAGGATTACATTCCGAGGAAATCCGTTTTCAATACCACTTGATGAAAAAGAAAGATTAAAAGAAATAAAAAAAACCGAAGTGGTGGGAGAGAAAGTTTTAACTTAATCTTGTCAAGTGAGATATTTACTTATTTATATATTATAAATTAAATGTTATTTGTATTGATGTAAGATTTCTAACACATTCGTCAAATAATATATTTATTAAGCATGAAAACAAAGATTAATTAATAGTTTCATAAAAAAAAATAATAGACCGAATAAATCATAAATTTTCGTAGTTTCTAATTTATAATCTTGATTAAAATTTTAAATTTAACTCAATCTTATATAAATAATTTTAAAATAAAATTGATTTTATCTATGAAATTTCCAACGTAAAAATGCAATGTCAATACAATAAGTAACACGAAAAATGAAAAGGATTAAAAAAAGATGAAGGTAAAACTAGAAAGTAAATAAAAGAATAGAATTAACGTACAAATATAACTTTACTTATTATTCTTATTACGAACCTTTTATTTTTTGAACTGCATAGCAAAGCTCAGGGTAGTAATTTCTAATAATTGAAATAGTTTCTTTTACTCAATTTTGATTTACTTTTATGTTAGTTTTCAATAAAAAAAATTATAAAACTGATTTTAAAATATTCTTATTCTCTCTCGTCTCCATTGTTGTTATTCATTATACTATTTTTTTAAATTACTTTACATATATTTTTGAATATAAAGAATATTTTTAAATTAGTTTAGTTTTAATTAATAGATTAATAGAGATAAGTGAAAGAGAGACGGAAGAGAGGACAAAGAGTGAGTGAGCTAAACGCAATGTCGTGCAGAGTGGGGAGGAGAAGTTTGTACACAGAAATATGAAGAGATCGAGCGTGTGTCACGCGCTACGTCGTCGTATGGATGAGAAAGATAGAGCGAGGGACGCGTGTGGGCAAGGAAGACAAAACAATAGAAAAAAGAAATAAGAAAAAGAGAAAGTGGCAATAAGACGCGCCGTGAGTGCAGAGTGAGAGACGAGCGAGTGAACCAAGCGAGTTGAGTTGCTCTCCGATCCCATCCACAATTCAACTGTTTTCCCCAAATTTCAAAACCCTAGCTTTCCCACTCGCGCTTTTACCCACTCGCGCCTCGTGATCTCCCGCTCTTTAAGGTTTTTCCCTTCTCCCTCTTCCCTTCTGCTTATCCCTCCCCTTTTTAATTTTCTGTGATTTTTTCTACCAAAGTTTTTTATGTTCTGTCAATGCTCACGTACTAAACCTACTTGCTCAAACACATGTAGGTTTTCTAATTCCATTCACTTCACGCACATTTCTCACATAAAAGTTCTAAATTCACTGAAAAAATATATACTTGTAGTCTAAGAAAAGTAGACCCACCCAAACCTACAAAGCTTGGGTAAAATGTGATTTCTCAACGAAGAGCTGGAAACTGCGTTTTGCTCTCTCAGTTGTCACTATCAAACTATACTCACTCAATGCGTCGTTTGTTTTCTGTCGAATGATGATTCTGTGCTCACTGGTAAACAAGTTTTTCAGTTTAGCTACAGCAGTAGCTGGCTTAGCTTCTTCTATTATCTATTTTCCTACGGGAATTTAGTGTTACTGGTGCTGTAGTTTGGATTGTTCGTTTAGTTGTGACTTTCTTGCGTAGTTGATTTGTTTCAACTCTTGTTCTCTAGTGTCATTGGGGTTGGGATTTAATATAATGGACTAGGCTCCCTCTGCGTGATTAACAATGTTTGAATTTCTACTGAAAGGGGGTGTTCACACTGAGTATTTCATGATATCTAAAGTAGTAATGTTTCAGAGGATAAAAAACAATTTCTTGTTCTATGATTTTGCACACTTCTTGGAAAGGGTGCCCAGACCTGGAAACATCTAGAACCTTTGTATTTTCTTACTTGTCTAAAGTCAATTTTTATTTTATAACACCAGTCCTTGAATTACCTGCAATCTCACTTGTGACATTGTTATCTGAGTTAGTTTAAGTTACCTACAATTTCACTTGTGACATGCTTATATTGCAATGTGTGCATCCCCTATCCTGTCAAGAATCACTGTAAATTTAATATTTGGATGACTGCATTTTTCTGTGATTAAAAAACTTTTTTATTTGTATTTTTCAGAGACAGGTAGCATCCAAAGTGCAATTTATAGTGTAGCAGGTATTCAGGAAGCAGTGCATGGTAGTGCCGTAAGTGAAAATATGGGTGATGCACTGAATGAAGTGCAGCACAGGGGTGGTGTACCCGATTCTTCTCCCAAGAGGGACATTGCATTATTTGAAGGAGACAAGGATTTTGAGCCGCACAATGGCATTGAATTTGAATCCCATGAAGCAGCATATTTATTTTATCAGGAATATGCCAAATCTATGGGATTCACTACTTCAATAAAAAACAGCAGACGCTCAAAGAAAACAAAAGAATTTATTGATGCTAAATTTGCATGCTCTAGGTATGGAGTTACGCCTGAGTCTGACAGTGGCAGCAGTCGAAGACCAAGCGTAAAGAAAACAGACTGCAAAGCTTGCATGCACGTGAAGAGAAAGCCAGATGGAAAATGGATCATTCACGAATTTATAAAGGAACATAATCATGAACTTTTACCAGCTTTGGCATATCATTTTCGGATTCATAGAAATGTGAAATTAGCTGAAAAGAATAATATTGATATCTTGCATGCTGTTAGTGAACGCACAAAAAAGATGTATGTTGAAATGTCAAGGCAATCTGGAGGCTGTCAAAACATCGGGTCTTATGTGAGTGATATAAACTATCAGTTTGACAGAGGCCAGTATTTGGCTTTGGAAGAGGGAGATGCCCAAATTATGCTTGAGTATTTTAAGCATGTGCAGAAGGAGAGTCCCAACTTCTTCTATTCTATAGATTTAAATGAAGAGCAGCGCTTAAGAAATCTATTTTGGATTGATGCAAAAAGTATCAATGATTATCTCAGCTTTAATGATGTGGTTTCATTTGATACCACTTACATAAAAAGCGATGACAAGTTGCCGTTTGCACCTTTTGTTGGAGTGAACCACCACTCGCAGCCTATTTTGCTTGGATGTGCATTGGTTGCTGATGAGACTAAACCGACATTTGTTTGGTTAATGAAGACATGGCTTAGAGCTATGGGTGGGCAAGCTCCCAAGGTTATAATCACCGATCAAGACAAAGCCTTGAAGGCAGCTATTGAAGAAGTCTTTCCGAATGTACGTCATTGTTTTTCTCTTTGCCACATACTAGAGAGGATACCAGAAAATCTCTCTTTTGTGATCAAACAACACAACAACTTCTTACAAAAATTTAACAAGTGCATTTTTAAATCATGGACAGATGAACAGTTTGACATGAGATGGTGGAAAATGGTCAGTATATGTGAACTCCAAGATGATATTTGGTTTCAGTCATTGTATGAGGACCGGAAAAAGTGGGTGCCGACTTACATGGGGGATACCTTTTTAGCTGGAATGTCTACACCTCAGCGCTCTGAAAGTACGAGCTCTTTCTTTGACAAATATATTCACAAGAAAATTACCCTTAAGGAGTTTGTAAAACAGTATGGGATAATTCTGCAGAATAGGTATGATGAAGAAGCCATTGCGGATTTTGAATCATTGCACAAGCAGCCAGCACTTAAATCTCCTTCACCTTGGGAAAAGCAAATGTCAACAATTTATACACATGCAATATTTAAGAAATTTCAAGTTGAAGTTCTGGGTGTAGCTGGTTGTCAATCTAGGATAGAGGTTGAAGATGGAACTCTTGCAAAGTTCATAGTTCAAGATTATGAGAAGGATGAAGAGTTTTTGGTAACTTGGAATGAAATGAGCTCAGAGGTCTCTTGCTTTTGTCGATTGTTTGAATATAAAGGTTTCCTCTGCAGGCATGCTTTGAGTGTTCTTCAACGTTGTGGTTGTTCAAGTGTTCCATCTCAGTATATCTTGAAGAGGTGGACGAAAGATGCCAAAATTAAGGAATCAATGGCTGATAGGACAAGAAGGATACAAACTAGGGTGCAGCGATATAATGACTTGTGTAAACGAGCTATCGATTTAAGTGAAGAAGGATCATTATCTGAAGAGAATTACAATGTTGTTTTTCGTGCACTTGTTGACGCCTTGAAGAACTGTGTGCTGGTGAATAATTCCAATAACAACGGTGCAGAAACTAGCAATAATGCCTATGGCCTTCGTGAAGCAGAAGAGAATCAGGGTCCTCTCGCTTTGAAACCAAATAAAAAGAGGAACGCAGCTAGGAAAAGAAAGGTCCGTTCTGATTTTTGTGGTTGATCTGCATATATGTTATTTTGGCTTTTGTGAAGATCGGGAAATTGATTTGAAAATCTCTTTTATAGGCACAATTAGAGCAGGATGTTATACTTGTTAATGCTCAAGATAGCCTGCAGCAAATGGTTTGTGTTATCTACGTTTCAATCCTGATCTATTTTAGTTTTTACAAATCCAGAGTGCATTTGATACGTTGAAAATTGTTATGCTTCTTGTAACTCGTGCTTTCATTCTTTTAGGATAATCTCAGCTCGGATGCAATGACCCTTAATGGATATTATGGTACCCAGCAGAATGTGCAAGGACTGGTATATTATACTTGTCGGTGAATAAATGATTACATATATATCCTGTACTTTAAGAGTCAATGCCATGATTAATAATTTTGGTTTTTGTAGCAGGTACAATTGAACTTAATGGAGCCGCCTCATGATGGTTACTATGTTAATCAACAGAGCATGCAAGGCCTGGTAAGTTGTCCTAATGATGATTATAATTTGCAGATACGAGTTTGTCATATATAATTGTATTTTAACAGAAGAAATATAAATTGATATTCGTATCTTCGTAGGGTCCTTTGAATTCCATGGCTCCAAGCCATGATGGGTTTTTTGGAACACAGCAAGGAATTCATGGACTGGTAGAGTACTTTTTTTTAATGCAATGTTGGGAAGTCAAATTACTCGATTAACTTCAACATGATGAAAGTTAGCTAATTTTTGTTGGATCATGTAGGGAGGGCAATTGGAATTTCGTCCAGCAACTACTTTTGGATATAGCCTTCAGGTTTGCGTACGAACTAGCCCATATACATACAGTACTATCTCCATATACTATGGAATAAAATAATTTATGCTTTGTTTTCACTGTCTTTATCACATAACCTTGATTGCAGGATGAACCTGATCCCCAGTTTCATGGCAACAGTTCAAGAAATACTTAGATTTTTTTCTCTTCACTGATATGATAGTTTCCTTAGAGGCCGTCAAGTTTCTATGTGGTGACTGAAAAGACGATTGGAGGAACATGGGCACTTCGTTGTCTTGATACAACAGTCTGTACATAGTTTCTTTAACTACATTAACAACTGAAGTTTTTGTTCACCTCACATCTTGACAACATTTCAGCATCCTGTATTGTACATTGAAGAAGTTGCCCATTATAATCTAGGTTAGGCATGAGCTCCAAAGTCTGTCTCCAATGAATATATGAATGAGGAAAAATCTCTTGCTTTCTGCCTTGTCTTTGTTTCTGATGGCACAAAAGTGGGGAAATCAACTGTTCTCAAATTGGAGTGAGAGGATGTCACGAAATCCCGTGCTAGTATGATGAGAAAGAAGATATTCAGTTTTACATTTGAGGTGTTGGCTTGTGATCGGAACAGTTACTTTTCATGATAACCAGAAGGTGTCCATTAGAACGATCTGTATAATCAGGTATACGTTTATATAGTGAACTTTTATGTCATAGCTTACTACTACAAGATCCTTTTCTGAATGTCGTTCTCACTATAGTAGTATTCATGTTGTATCTGTGGTGAATAGGATAATGTTAAAAAAAGTTTCTGCATTCTCCACCCTTTATTCTTAACCCTTCGAGAGAAAAGCTTTACGAGTTCCCTTGTATGTAGTAGAACGATTTTGTTATTTGTTCATCCACATTGGAACCATGTTAATACAGGAGAACTGATTCATCTAATATGGTTTATGTTTTGGAAGGATTTCGCCATAGTTTACGTGAAATGTGTAAGTGGTGTGTATCCAAAAATATAAGCCAAATGTGAACAAACAAATAAATGTAAATGTATTCGAGCTATATTACTAATAAAATTATATTGAAATATGGAAGTGATTAAAACTTGCTATCTTAAGAAATTTAATTAATAGAATCTTATTTTTAATCTCGATATTTTAATACTAGTTAAAATAGTTAAAGAACTTAGTTTTAATAGAGAATTAATTCAGGAAAAATAGATATTAATTTAATATAAAAAATTATAAAATATGAATATAATTAAGTAAAAAAAATATTTTATTTAAAAAAATTCAAGAAATAAATAACAACATGAAAGGGTGCACCTAACCAATTATTGTTCAAACAATTAATATAAAAACTATTGTTCAAGCGAATATGTGACACCATCTATTGATAACTGTGTATTTCTTTCAAAACCACCAACTAGCAGTGAGTGGGCATTGATTTATATGCAATAAATTTGCTTTCGTTTCTAAGCAGGAATGAAATAAATGCAATGTTTTCTCCTCTTAAAAGTTTCTACAAATAACAATTTGATTTTCCATGTCAGGCAAATTTCAAATTCTTAAAAAGAAATTATGAAATAAAAAAAAAAACATAATTATATTGACTTATTTAAAGTAATATACAATGAGATTTTGTCATTTTATATAAAAAATCATTGTAAACTTATGTGATGTGTAAAAAAAAGGAAGAAAAAGAATGAGATAAGGTATGATAAAGTGAAACTACAATAGGGAAATCCAACCCCTGGTGATATGTGATGTACTTTTTTAAATTTAAAATTTTAAAATTCATAAAATTAATATAAATATTAAATTTCCACTAATTATAAGAATAAAGTAATAAAAAAAAGGAGAAAATTTGTAGCTTATGTGTTTCCATAAAGATATTGCACAGTATAATCTAGGAATATAATGTTCAAGTTAATTTAAATATAAATATGTTGAAATAATTGTAAGGATAGAAAAGGAAAATAATTAATAATTTAAATGGCCGTTATAGATCAAGGCAACGGCTAGTTTTCCATGTGCCATTCTCTGAAGTAAAAGGAGGGTTTCATTGCGGGAAAACTAAACGTTACTTCATCTTATTCTTAGTTTAGTCGAATCTGAAACTCAGAAGTTCCGTGCATCTGAGAGAGTTCTGCGAATCTGAGAGTGAAAGTAAAGACTAAACAGGTAGTGTTCAAGAGTTGTGATGTGATGGAAGTTGGGTGCAACTCCGGCTCAGAGAATCACTCCCCCAATGCCTCTGCTCCTCCTCTTAATTCTCCTACCGCCTCCGTCAATTCCAAGATCGGAAAGGTAAGCTTTCAAACGTTTTCGTCTTCCATTTCGATATGCAAATCGGTTGTCTTTTTGTTTTTATAATTTTCTACATTCCTTGTTTCTGATTGGTGTTTACTGATTCAAAACACTAACCTGGTTGAGCCACTGATCCAAGACTAGTTCTTTGCGAAGCCCTAGTAACAGGGAGGGCCTTGTAGGTCGTAGAATTACCTAATATCCAGGTGGAAACTTACAATTTAGACTCCAGTAATTCCAGAGATCAGTGTTGTTTTAGAACTGATCTTAATGAGGAGTTTCTTTTATCCAGTATAATGTTTGAAATTGGGAGACTTAGGATGATCTGAAAGAACGAACCCTAGGGTTTGAAAATATCTAGCAAATTCATGTTAGAAACGACAATTACATCAATCAGGATAATTTAAGTGCCTAGTTAGATACGTGTTGCATTATCCTATCACTTCAAAATATATTTTTTTTTAACCAAAATCAGTTTTGCGAACATACACTAAGTAGCCGTGTGAAGTCATCTGTTAAAGAGGAGTAACGCCACCTTGGAAACTTGCTTCAATGAAGTAGTTTCATTTGAAGAAGTACGCACAGCTATCATCAAATAATTTGATAATTCAGGCTGATTATGACATTATTTTCTAGAAGAGTTCAATAAATAATTTTCATGTTTTGCAGCTCTATTTATTGATTTATTTGTTATTTATCTATTTGTACTGTAAATAAATTGTTTGGCTGAACTGTGTTTTCTTTTACTGAATGGTGCAGAATAAATTGAGCAGGGAGTCCGGTCAATCTATATCAAGTGCTCTTAACAAGTGCAAATCACAAATTAGAAAGCCTCCTCGTCGTAAAACTTCGCCTGTTAACTGGTTCCCACGCAAAAAAGGGGATACCTACATGAATAGGAAAATTAAGATGCTTCAGGTTTTGCAATAAACACATATATTTGTTACTAATAGTATTTCGTTTATTATTTCTGAATTCCTATGCTAACACACATTTGACCTTTTCAGGAAGTAGATGGTATAAATTTGACGCTTGATCAGACTCTAGGCAGTTCTAACCCACATTATTCAAGAGTGCTGAGAGAGAAAATGGCAGCTAGAGAAGCGGCGCATAAGGCAATGGAGACCCGAAGAGCTGCATTAGTGGAAGCCTCTTGGTGTCGTATTTTACGTTCTGCCAGGTAAAATTTTTCTGCAAGCTGTAGTTAGCGTTGCTGAATTCTAATTTGTATACTGTATTTTAAGTGGTGCCAGGTAAAGTTTTCGGGAAACAGCCTTGCTGATCATTGTCGATATCTAATTTTATATTGGGTTTAATGTCTGTTTTTGGTATTGTTGTTTTCAGGATTCCTAGTGATGAGGCCGAGGCTCAACTCTTAAAGGCAGAAAAAAGTGCGGAAGAAGCTTTTGGGACAGCCCAGGCCATGGGTGTTATTATGTTTGACTTGCCAAACTGCCCTAGGAAGCTTTGCCAAACAGAGACATCCTCTGTTCATGGAGAAGGGTCACATACCCATGGTGTTACTGCATCTTTTGAAACTGCCTTTGAGGTGGACAGAGAAGTGGCTGCCGCAGTCAAAACTGCACTTATTAGGCTTGCAAAGTGCACTTCATTTAGTAAAGGTGAATTCAAAGAACTGCTAAGAAAAATTAGTGAAAACCCAGATACGGGTGAAAGTAATCAGGACCTGGCTGAGTTCTCTTCAGAGTATGAATCTGAGTCCGGGACAGAGTTTGATTCAGCCTCTCAAAAGAGTGACTTGAACTCCCCAGAGTTAGATTCCAAGAAGCCTTTTCTTGGGAAAAGCAGGGGGAGGAGGAGACAGTCTCTTGAGAACAGAATAAAACTCTTGGATATGATGATAGAGAGGTTAAAATGTTTTCAAGAAGATGAACTTTCTTCTCTTGCCACCATAGTTGCAACTTATGGTTTGAATGCTTCCTTGGCTGAAGTGCAGAATGCCAAACTGCTCAATCTAGACTCTTCAACTGAGTATTCATCCTCTTCAGCGACTAATTTTCCAGCGAGAAGAATGTCATCGGTGGTATTGGGAAAGTTAGCCTTGGATGTGACAAGAAAGAAGCAAATTGGGCCAGAAGTACCAAGCCTAGATAAGTTTTTAGTTAAGCACGTGACAAAACTTGAAAGAGAGGTTTGGGAAGCCAAACAGGCCCGAAAGATTGAGACAGAACCAGTCAGGGATAGCTCTCGTAGTTCTGTTGATGAAACTCCAGCAGAGAATGTACCTGATTTGGGAAGTATTCTAGTGAAGAGTTATTCAAAATTAGAGAAAGACATCAAGGATGCAAAAATTAAGTCCGGAAAGGAGATGTCAACAGTTCTAAACAGCATGCCAAACAGGCAAAAGGATCAAATAGAAGTACCAAGCTTAGATAAGGTCTTAGTGAAACATGTCTCAAGACTTGAAAAGGAAGTCCAAGAAGCAAAAAACAGAAGAATCAACGAGAATAAAAGTTTGAAGAAAGAAGTTTATCCAGATACATCAGGTGAACTGGATTCAACTTTCTATTCTGATGAAACATTGTATAAGAAAGAAAACATAAATTCGAATATAGGGTTCAATTCAGGGGAAAACAAAGATGGGTTGGAGAAAATACTGGTACGGCCAGTGCACAGATTGGAAAGAGAGAAGCTGCATGCTTTGTCATTGGGAAGCCGCGAAAACTACAAACAAAAAATGAATCATGAGGCAACAAATGTTCCAGATTGTGAGAGCTTGGATAAAGTTTTAGTAAAGCACGTCTCTAGACTAGAGAAGGAGAAAACAAGGAGCAATCTGGAGGAAGAATGGGGCCAAGTTAAGAAAAGCCACAGAAACATCCATTTAGAAACAAATGAAGGCGGTCTGGATCAGGTGTTGGTTAAGCATAAATCCAGACTGGAGCAAGAAAAGATGGTTGCTGCACAGCAGCCAGAGGCCTCAGTTAGTCGTTCAATGACTCGTCGTGAAGCAAAGGAGAGAGAGTTGCAAGAAACATGGGGAGGATTGAGCTTAGGAAACGTCCATTTGGAAACATATGAAGGTGGTCTGAACCAAGTGTCGGTAAAAAATAAATCCAGACTTGAGGGAGAAAAGATGGTTGCTGCTCAGCAGCCAGAGAACTCGGTTAGTCTTTCAGTGTCTCGTCGTGAAGCAAGGGAGAGAGAGTTGCAAGAAGCTTGGGGAGGACTGAGCCTAGGAAACTCCATTAAACCTCGTGTCTCTAAGCTTGAACGAGAAAAGGTTAGTCCTATCTAGTGATGTAACTCTAAATTCCTTTCATGCTTTTTCATTTTTACATTGACAGTTGCAAAAAGTTATTGACTCTGCCCAATCTGCTTTGCTTGGTAATTTTTAGGCTGCCTGGATTAAAGCCGAAGAGGAGGAACAGAAGCAAGCAATGAAAACATTTTGATTGCAATATTTCGTATAATTCATTCATCCTTGTTGATAAAAATGTGCTAATACTTCATGTATTTGGCAATTGTACTTCAGCTTCCGACATGTTGTTTGATCCATCTCATAGTCGTCCCTTTTGTTTGATTTCATCCTCTGCATTGACAGAGAAGTCAACAAAATTATAAAAAATGTGAGCAACTTAGTCAATATTTTGTCCCAGGATTTTGTAAGTCTGTCCTGTATTAAATATGGCAATGCAGAAATATTGTCTTTACACAATTATTTGAAAAGGAGCCAACTAAAAGTATGTTTTGAATTTTTATGACTCTGATTATTTGATCAATGGAAAGCAGAAAATGAAAAAAAAGAAGAAAGAAAGATAGGATTAGAATCTTGTCTATCTTTTTCTTCAAAAAATTTACTATTTTAATATAGTTTCTTCAAAAAGATTATTAAAGTGGACTTATAAATATTACAAATTTGAGTTAATTTTACTTAAGAAATACGATTTCAACATTTTAATACAGGACCTGTGTTTGATATTATACGATATTCGTAATTAAATTGTGAGTAGCTTTTACTTCTTTTTCTTTTAATTTCACTATCTCTATTATTTTTTTCTTCTTCTTTATAGCAGAGTTGTGTTGATGAATATCACTTTAAATAAAAAAAATTATATGTCGTATATATTAAATACGATTTTCATATTCTGTAAAAAAAATCAAAAGATTGAAATAATTGTAAAACGTATTTTTTTTATAAAAAAAAATAAGAGAACAAAAAGTCCTATTTTTGAAGCTGGACTTTACAATTTTATAATCTTTTTGTCATTTGACCATTCTAATATTTTTTTTTCTTAGAAATTATGTATTGCAAAATTTTGCTAATTTTTTTCTCCATTCCAAGGAAACCATCTCACTACCACCCATTTATTATATATTTTAGTATTATTTCATCTAGATAAAAATTATTAATTATATAGAGGATAGTTCTAGAACGGTCGGTGAGGTGGCATGGGAGATTATTTAAATTCCAGGTCACAGCATTGACAGTGATAAAAAAAAAAGCTTCATAATTAAGCTACCTTCACTTCACTCCTTTCTTCTCACTTTCATCAATCCATTGTTTGTTCTGTGTTTTTCCGATCATAACAGAACAGCCATGGGAGGAGGCAATGGCCAGAAATCCAAGATGGCGCGTGAGAGAAACATGGAGAAAAGTAAATCCTCCAAAGGTATTTCTTCATTTTTTTCTCTTCAAATTCTCGTTGTTTCCTTCTCTCCTTTTAGATCTGTCTTTCTATTTTCTGATTCTGTAGGAAGCCAGTTAGAGACCAACAAGAAGGCCATGAACATCCAGGTACCTACTCCCTTCACCCCCACCCAATCCCATTCTTTCTTTCTTTATTTTTTTTTTCTATTTCAATTCACTTTTCTAGTAGATACAATCATGATTATGATAAGCTTAAGGACTTTGGTTCTGCAAATTGTGTCCCTAATTGCCTCGCCTAATCATATCTGCTTATTCTACTCTACTTTATTTGTCCTCACTCTCTGAAATTTGTTTGGTACTTGTTCAAATTAAACTTGAACCAAGTGTTGTGGACTCGGTCTCATTGAAGCATTTGGAAGTAGCTTTGCATAACACTAAAATAAAGTCTTGTATTTGTTCCAAATCCACCCCTGAATTGAATTTTATGTTTGTTTGATGAAGAGAGTAAGACAGAACACGTTTTTCGAATCACATAACCAACACAATTTTGATTGCAAATTTCTGAACTGTTAAAACAAATTTTTTTATCATCTGCTGTCCAAACAAAAACAGCATTCACCTTTGGTTAAAATCGACTCTACAAAATTAATTCTACATGTGTATATACAAACATGCACTCAAGTAGCTTAATATATTTCCACAAGAGTGAGTGTTTATAAAAAAAGGTGTGTTAGGAGTATTCTCTTTTGTAGACAAATTATTGAATCCGTTTACCTGTGTGATGACTTCTGTGGGCGGTGTTGTTGGTGGCTGTTGAAATTGATGAATCTCGGGGACAATGGGTAACGAGTGCAGTGCAAGGTGTGCATGCAGACATTCATTTGTACCACTTCAGAGGTTAAGTGCCGGGAACATGCTGAAGCCAAGCATCCCAAGGCTGATCTCTATGCCTGTTTTCCGCATCTTAAAAAGTAACCATTTCATTTTGTACAACATGCCTATGTAATACTGCCTTCACCTACCATATTATGTTAACCAAACTATCCATAACAAAAATTTCTCAATGCCAATGTCAAATGTCAGCTAATTCTAAATTAATCTTAGATTAAGATTATGAATGAGTTATGATTTCCTCACTACTTTTCTCTTCTTCTTTTCTTTTTCCTGGTCTTATTACATCTCGTTGTCAAAGATTTCAATTGTTTATTTTTTTATATGTCATCTCTGTGGATCTTTACTTTCATGAGATGCTCACCAGTCTTATTAATTTGGTTTGATGTCGGATGAAGGTAAAATTAAATATGAACACGTGATCCACATCCAAATCAAACACACAATTATTTCCTCTATGAATTTGTGTACTTGCTGGTGGGTGGGAGACTGACAGGGATGGGTAAGAATACCTCTTGAACAGTTTCTTAAGAGCATAAGAGTATCTTCACCCTAATTGTATAATTTGGGTTATTACAGCTGTGTTTTGTTCCTGTTTTTTTTAACTAATAGAAAGAGAAGATTCATAGTTCCTTTCAATTGATATCTTATTTAACTGAGTGAAAAGTAGTCAATACTTGTAAACTTTGTGTAAGTCCTCTAAAAGAATTAAGAACCTAAATAAGTGTTTTGTATTATGAAATGGATAAAAATAGGAATTATGAAAAAAATGTAAAATAAAAAAAAATATATATAAATGTCTTTTAGATGTTACAATGAATATAAATAATAGAGAATTAAAATTAAAATTAAAATATGAAATAAATTCCCCTCTATTTTTTACTTTATTTTCAATCAGTTATTTTCCCTTTTATTAATATTCCTCACATCTCATTAGATTTCTTTACCCGAGGCAATCTTCTCACTGAACAGAAGCATAACTCGCCTATTCATAGCTTTTTCCTCCGTTCATTTCTTCTGTAAGTCGCATAAAATTTTCACCAAAATTCCAATATAATAAATTGAATCATTATAAATTAGTCTTCAAAGTAATCCTCAATTACCAATCTCACTTCATGTTTTGTAGACATTTTATTCTCAATAGGTTTCTTTTGAGAAGCTGTTTGCATTGTGACTGATTCCTTTTTTTTTTCTTGGTTCATTTTTCATTCAAATACTTTGAAGTGTCAACCAAAAATCAAATTTAATAAACGAAAAATAAAATATACTATTCAAAGTAAATAATTTTATCATCAAGCTGTTTTTTCTTTCTATTATTTCTTTATATTTTTATTTGACAAATTAAATAGTAGCTTTTGTCGTTTCCTCTTGTTCTTTTAGAACCAAAAACTATTCAGAATGTGAAGTCTTTTCATGTCCTGCTACATTTGAATTTTTTCTTTTCGTGAAGTGGCAGGTATAAATGATTTCTTTTACCACGACAAAAGAAAATGGTGTTTGAAGATTCTTTTCACCTTCTAATCTATTCCAATATCCTTTCCCTGTTCGAGAGAGATCACTGAAGATCTTACATGTGAATTCTTATTTTTTTCAATTTTAACTCTCCACCTCAAAATCAAAAGATTTTTTAATTTATAACATTATTTCTTCTTTTTATTGCAAAAACGAACTCCTCGTTTTAAACTATTCAAACTTATGGTATAATCACAAGTGTTTGTGATTTTTCATTTTTCGCAAATGATTTCTCTTTCAAACTTTTCCATTATCAATTATATTGAATCTGATGGTTCATTAACTCTCCTTCGTGTTGTGTTTGGATCCGTTAATGTATTTTTATATTATTGATTACAAAACTTAATAATACTTCTCATTATAACAATAATAACAACATTCTCCAATGAATAATGATAATATTATAATTGTAATAGTAATAATGCTAATAAACATATAATAACAACATTAATAATAAATTATAATTTTCTAATTTTAAATAATAAAATTAATTTTATTTTAACATTATTTCTCTAATTTACATTTAAATTTACATCACATTTATTATGAAGAATGAAATTGGAATCATATAATTTAATCTATTAAAATTAAAAATAAGATAAATTTTACTAATTATATCATACATAATTTTTCATAAACTTTTCATTCAATTTAACTTAAATCACATTATTTTTTTCTTAATTCAAACAATACTCTTTACCTATAAATCAATTCAAATCTAGTCTCCAAAATTTACACCCTAATCCATACACACCATATCAAACCGAAATTAAATTGTGTCCCATGCTTAGAATTGTCGTATTTAAACCAATAGGATTGAATAAGGGTAGCTAGAAATGTTAAAAGTAACAATAACACAATAACGTGAATCATTGAATTCGAACTGCGCACGGTGCGTTTTGTTCTCCTACTGTAGAAATTTTGCAAGTTGAACACACCAAACGTTTGAATCATGAAATAGTAGATGCATGTTCAGAAAGAAAGAAAGCTAATTAAAAACAGTACCAAAAGAGGAATAGTCCAATCTAACCAATGCAGAGTGGCATTGAAATTTGAAACACAGCATCCGAAGCTGACCCCTTCTTCATTATCCACAGTAAAAGACACAAAGTCCACAACTTTCATTCCAATTTAGTGGAGATGTTAGGTGGGAAGAAGACACTAATCAGTCATCACGTTTATGGCCATGTCCACAATTTCAGACAGGTTAGTTCTCAGTGCTCCGTTCTGTCCTGCAGTCAATACTGTTTCCTTCTCAAGTAACCATAAACCATGTAACAAGTAACACCAACAAAACAATGAATAATGATGATAACAATAAGTGCTTCTAACTCGCAAGTCACCAAGTTCCATAGATGGGGTGGGGTACCCCACAGAACGCGCTTAGAAGACTCTATCTCACCACTTACTCCACTCAAATCTCACACAACCAATGCGTGACTTTTCCACTCATCATCCCCCATTTGAACCATAATATAATAATTTGACCATGACTCACTCTTCTTTTTCCAACCACTGCCAACTTGGTCCACTTTTTTCTTCTCTTCTCTCTTCTTTAGTCCTTGCCCTTCACCTTTTTTTCCTTCTTCTTTCCAAAGTCTACATCTTTCTCTCTTACTTTCTCTCATTCAACCAAAAGATTGCTCACAAAGGAGGAATAATGGCAGTGACACCTTTCATTTCCCTCTCTTTCTTCTTTCTCTTTCTCCATTACCCTCTCCTATCCCTCTCAACCAATCCGGAAGGTATGCCCTACTGCTTCGTTTTTCTCAGTTGTGGATGCTCAATTTCGTTTCTCAACAGTTAATGGAACTTAATCTTCAAAGCTCTTCTTCTTATGGCTAGATCATGTGCTGTTTTGTTTCAATTGTTTGGTTTTCCTTTTTTTCTAATTTTTGTTTTGGGAATGGACATACTTAGTTGCATATTGTGTTTCCAAAACTACCAATTTTCTTTGGCCTCTTCTTAGCTAGAAAACGGGCTTGGTTTGGTCTCAATAGTTTGATTTGATCCAAATTACTGTGTAGGGAATGCTCTGCATGCTTTGAGAAGCAGGCTTTCTGATCCCAACAATGTGTTGCAGAGTTGGGACCCAACACTGGTTAATCCCTGTACTTGGTTCCATGTTACCTGTGACTCCAACAATCATGTGATTCGCTTGTAAGAATCCCTTTGTCCTTTTCTTTTCTTTCTGTTTGTTTATTCTGCAGATATAGGTTTTTTTCTTTTGCCTGTGACTCCATTCATCATGTTTTTTTTTTTTTTTTTTTCTTTTGAGTCTTTTGGTTGCAGTAATTTGGTTCGGGCTTTCTAATAAGTTGTATAATTAATCTTTGGATTTCAGAGACTTGGGCAACTCAAACGTTTCAGGGACCCTGGGCCCAGAACTTGGCCAGCTACAGCATCTTCAGTACTTGTATGGTCTTCTTCCCTTGCCTGTGTTACAGCTCAGAAACAGTGTGATTATTTCAGAAACTAACTCCTGTTTGATCTGTTGTTTGATTTGAAATGCCATCTGACATTTTTCAAACAGTGCAATTCAACAAGATGAACTTTGGATTTTATTTTGTGCCAGTTTACATTGGTTTTGTCCCAGGCTAGAGTTAGGAGAGTACCAAATTATGGACTATTCCTACAATTTAATTTAATGGCGTCTTGCACATGTTTGCAGATTATTTGTAGAAAATAACCACTTCAATGCCTAATTTCTCTCTAGGAATTGATAAAAATCAAACCATTGCTTCTTTAAGCTAAGTTGAACCAAACACATGCAGGGGCAACTAGGTTATATTTTTGCTTAACCAAATACGCATTCAAAATGCTTTTTTTTTTTTTTTTTGGGGTGGGGGTTAGTTTTGCAAGAAACGGATGAGAGATTTTGAAATTCTTGTTTGCAGGGAACTCTACAGAAATGACTTAACAGGAAAGATTCCTGAGGAACTTGGTAACTTGAAGTCACTAATCAGCATGGATTTGTATGATAACAAGTTGGAGGGGAAGATTCCAAAGTCCTTTGGAAAGTTGAAGTCACTTAAATTCCTGTAAGCGAGTTTATGTTGATTTGCCAAAATCTTGTTGACCTTTTGTTCTTGATTTTTGTTTTCACTGATGCATAAATTGCTGCCTGTTTTACTAACCCATTTTTGCTTTGATGAATTAGGCGGATAAACAGCAACAAGTTAACAGGATCCATCCCAAGAGAACTCACTCATCTCACTGATCTCAAAATCCTGTGAGTTTTCTTTTCATATTGTTTTCTGTTCTTGTTCTTTTATTTACTTCTCTGATTAGTTTTATCAGCTAATTTCGAACCTCAATTTTTGCAGTGATGTTTCTAATAACAACCTATGTGGAACAATACCAGTAGAGGGCAATTTTGAATCTTTCCCAATGGAAAGGTATACCAACTCTATTTCATTGTCATACCATATTCTTAACAAGTGCCTTAACAATTCAAACATGTTTTTGACAAACAGACAAGATTTATCATTTAGAACTGACAACACATTTTCTTGCACCAAGCATGTAAAACGTCAATACCAAGACGCATAATTAGTGTCATTTTTCTGTTAGAAACTTGGATTCAAACACGAAAAACCAGAAATCATCAAGTGCTAGCTTTCTTGCACTTCATTTGTATAATTTTATCCTAACGATTTCAACACTAATCTAATTGATTTAGTATTTACGAAATGTTTCTCCTTGTTTCAGTTTTGAAAACAACAGGTTTAGTGGTCCTGAACTGAAAGGACTTGTTCCATATGATTTTGGATGCTGAAGAAAGATATAAGTTGCAACAAAGAGGCTTACTTTACTTAAGGAGGGAGTATCAGAAAAGGGAAAGGATGGTGTTAATTGCCCATCAAAATTTCCTCACCATTTTTACACTATAAGATGGGAAAAAGTTGAAATCTGTGTTTTTCTTATTTTGTTATATAGGAAGAAGTGATTTAAGAATGTTCTGAAAAACAATTGTGTGTAAATAACATTGTTAATGATGTATGTTTGACCTGAATATGAATCTAAAAGTGTCAGGCTTGTATGTCGATCTATCTAATAACATCTTTCCATGGCTTTATGGCATAATTTTGCAGTAAGATATGTATAATAAGTGAAACTAAAATACCTCTCACAGTCACGCTAGAAAGATTCTTTACTTTTTTTATGAAGAAACTCGTGAAGATTCTTAACCATACAAAACATTCAAAAATTAAATCAATCTTTAGTTAAAGTATTTTAGATCTACTAAAGTTTTGATGAGGGCATATTCCAAAATGGTTAAGTTCTCTGATAAAATCTATTAATAGTTTCTGAGCACTCAGGACACAGAATACATTGCAAATAAAGACTCAATTGTAATAAATCAAAGAAAATAACTCTATCTAATCCAACTTTCAAATGATAGTAGTATAAATCAAAATCAAAATCAAAAGTACAGCAATTTACACGTAGTATAAGTAACAATATTACACAGCTTTTAAAATAAATTACTTGTTTAACATTTAAAAATTTAAGATTTCTGTATCTGCATTTTGAGAGAGGAAATAAAGCTATAAAAGTGACTATCTGCTTTGGATTGCAACTATGACTCTGCATTGCCTTTGTGAGAAATGAAAACAAAGAAAGTTGTGCATTGTTTTAGAAGAAAGAAAACTAAAACAAAAAAGTGATTACTTATTTTGAACTGTGTGTGAGACGATCTGCATTTTGTCTTTGAATCAGTGTGTATGAACAATTTGATACTATATTCATTCATAATTATACAGTAAAAGGAGAATCCTAATTATTTTAGTTTTAGTAAAATAATACTAACAATTCTATGAAATTTGAGAAAAAGAAAAATTCAAAGTACTACTAGAGTTACTGCTTTAAATGTTGTTTGTTATCTATAAGGTGGCAACGATATATTATTGTTACAATGGTATAAGATTATTGCAATGAGTGTGATTAAGGTAAGAAAGCTATTGAACTTGTCTTGAGTGGAACAAATCAATCCATCTTAGAAAATGGGTTACAAAACATTAACCACTCCAATCAAACTTACATTTTACATGGACCAAAATTTTACAGTGATTCAGAATGATCAAAACCAAATTTTAAAAGAAAAACTATTCTTAAATCAATGACATTCTTATCTAAATGAAAAAAAAAATACTGTAATAAGTTATTAATTTGGAACAATCTTTATGTAATAAATTATTAATTTTTATATTAAAAAACTCAATTGCAATAAAAATGACTGACATCATAAATGAACAAGATTTTGATCAGTTAATAATTTGTGGCGTATTAGGTATTGCTAGCTTTCTTAAAAAGGAGAAAGGATGGCCACAAACTATAGTTAATCATGTAAATTAATTTAGGGATTATGGTGAGATAATTTGAAATTATTTAAAATGTAAGCCCGATATTATCATATTTAAAATTGGTATGAGAAGATTGTTTCGTGTACGCACACAGTTTTTTCTTGAAACTACAAGATTGAATTTTTCAACTTTGAAAACACTATAATTCAAAAACAATTTTTCATGGAACGCTGGCGACAACGTGTTAGGTTAAACATATACGTGTCATCAAAAGAAACTGCATGTTACATGCGTGGCAACAAAACTATCATACCAACCTGAACCCCATTTTTTTTTTCATTTTTTAAGTAAACAAATTAAAATTTAGAAGCTTTATTCAACAAGGAATTCAAACGATTAATACCTGATAACATTATAAAATTAACACCTGGAGTCAAAATTCCAAAACATCATCTCATAACAAACATCATTTTTAATACCCTTAACTTACTTTGACTACTATAATTTTAGAATTTGTAATTTTAAAATTTTATAAAATTTTGATGACCTGATGTTTCGATTTTTTTTTTAAATAAAATAATTTAATCGACTGTTAATATGTTATTAATTGTTAGCGGAAATATGTAACTGAAAAAGTTAAAAGACTGACTTTCTAATTAAAATTTTCAGAAAAAAATAAATAAATAAAAGTATACTGTTCTAAATTTTTTAATGACTAAAAGGTGGATTTAATTCTTTTTAATGTTAGTAAATCAATTATAATTTTTTAATTAAATTAATTAATTATATCTTATTTTTTAAATAAAACTTTTATTTTAAAATAGCTAGATCAAATGCATGAATTCATGAACTAAAATTAAGTCAATTTCAGTAATTATTAATTTTTAAATACTTTAATAGAAATTTTGATACTATATATGATTAATAAGATAATAAGAAGGCGGAAGAAAAAAATAATAATTTTTTGAGTTTTTATTTTTCTTTTAAAAAAAAGGAAAGAAACCCTGTAATAGGAACAGACTCAGGTGGTTGAAGAGCTCTTGTTAGCCTTTGCATGTGCATTGAACAAGTTGGGGTTTAAAGCTCCCCAACCCTTTTTCCTTTTCTGACTTCTGAAACATACACACACACACCACAAAATTCCCATGAATTGGGATGTTTGACAACTGAAACTTAAATTTTCATCAGATAAAGATTCAACCTTTATTTGTTGAAGGCTACTCCAAACCCTCAAGCCCGAAACTTCAGATAAAAAAAATGAGCAGTGCTTTTCGAATGAACTCTACAAAGATTTCGCATGTCATGGGAATACAGAGGCACTTCATGTTGGTGAACCATGTCGTTCATCCAGTCAAAACCTCTTCTTTTCTCTTTAACAAAGTGCATTCTAAACCTTTTATTCGATTGCCACATTTCATCAGAAAACCCAGAGAATATGAAACTTCTCTGTCCTTGTTCTCTTCATCTTTCTGCTCTTCTTCCTCTTCTTCATCTGCTGTTGCAGCTTCCCTCTCCAAGGTTGGCTTTGTAAGTTGGTATTTGGGGATGATCAAGTCGTGGCCAATTTTGACAAAAAGTGTTACTTCCTCACTTATTTATATCGGTGCTGATTTATCCTCCCAGGTCTACTGATCTCCTTTATTCAATCTCTTTTGTTATGATAAGATTGGTAACTAAAAAGGAAGAGAGAATGCATTTGTTTGTGTTTGAAAAATTAACAGTTTTGTGTTGGGGTCATGGTTGTTGATTTGTTGCCCTATACTTGTAAAAATTTTAGGGTTTGTAATGCAATTTCTGACATTGCCGAGCATAATGCTGTTGTCAATTCAAGTAGACTGAAGTGGTCTTATATTATCTTAATAATGCAGGAACCTAGCAAGAACTCCTTAATTTTAGAACTAATAATTATGATCCTGTTAGTTCCTGATTTTTCTTGTTCTATCTTTCCCGGCCCCAACTCTTGTAAATATTTCATTATTTGGACATGGAGTGTGAAATGAAAGATGAGAGAACTATAAAAGTATAAAACTGTAGGAATGTTGTGTAACGTAGTACCATGATCACAGTGTATTGTTCTGTTTCTCCATGATTTTTATTGTTGCCCTCCCTGGTACACACTTGGTTTGGGGTGTCACTCTGCCATGAGATGCTTTGGATGTTACTAAATTTTTAGCAATATAATTTTTTTGTTTTTCCTACAGTCTCCTCAAGGTAGTGTTTTTTTTTT